>JADMIO011251610.1_pt1 | contig 91072 bp, 80 predicted proteins | sample 8958161 | NCBI WGS metagenome assembly JADMIO01 (sample SAMN16585339, study PRJNA669376) | soil metagenome | isolation source: Crop rotation soil | place: USA: Cullars Rotation, Alabama | collected 2011
AATAACCCTATAATAACCCTAATAACCCACCTATTGGACTCACGGCCACCGAGGGTCGATTTTTCTTGTGAAAAAGGCAGAATATTCTGCAGATAATTTAACATATCAGAAAAAAGGAAACTCCACAGCATGATCTGTGTTGGACTTCCATCGAGCGAAACTGAGCCTGTGCATGGCGAAGTAGTTCTTAACGCCAGTCATGTCTTCCGCGACTGTTTCAATTTATTTGCCCGCGTGTCAAGTTGTCCAGTTGTCCTGTCTGATTTTCAGTTTGTTCCCCTATTGATTATACACGAAGAAAGCTTAAACGGTCCAATCGAATTCAATATTTAGTGTAATGGCAAGGTTATCCAGTTTGGGAATCTACTTGGGAGCCAATTGAAAATTTGGATGGTGCATTGGATTTAGTAATTGAATATAATAAGCAGCATAAAGTGGACTTAAATGTGGTCACAGTATCAACGGTTAGTCAGATTAATCCAAAACCAGTGGCATTACAGTCAGCATGGATAGTTAAACCGCAGAAGCTATGGCAACAGCAGCACTGTTAGTGTATCAGCTTAGAGGACTAAGCTGTCTTTTAAAGTGGGGGAGGCTGTAACAGTTGGAGCTAGAATCTGTTCGCTCGCTGGTTTGCCCGAAGGTGAGTAGTTAAGCTTTGAGTTTGAATCGCGGGAATCGAAGAATTGAAGCGAAGCAGAGAAGAGAAGAGGGGAAGAGAGAGAGACGCGTGTGTGTAGCGATATGAGTTCAGTTCTTGTAAGAATAAGTGTAGTTATACAGTCTCCTTTGTACAACACTTCTTCTTGTCCCTTACACCTTCTCCTCCTCCCTAGGTCACAGTGGTGGCATAGTGTACACTGTGACAGTGGTACTCATATACCACTGTTACCACAGCCCTATACCCTCACACCAGCAGCAAGAACCTGGTGACTGAGTTTAAGAGTGTCCAACGTATAGGTCCCTTCCAAGTTAGGCCTGTTACAATCCATCCCTCACTATGGTGGGAAAGATACTGATATGCAAGGCAAGTCCTGTTCACTCAGTTAGCGGCTGCCAATGTCGTACTACAGATGTGATTATGAAGGAAGAAGATACTGAACTGCCACCATGGCTATCACTACTGTGAGAGAATGTCGTGAGCGCTGGTAATTGTTTATGGGCAGTGGCATTCTTGTGATTGTATAATGGATTTCAATACAGTCTGTCTGATTAATTCATGAGCATGCATACTTACGCTGAGGAGCTGTTAATTCTAATAATTACTGTGAACGACTAGACTTCAACAGTTAATCCTCGAAACCTGTACAGTTCCGCATTTCCATATCACATACAGTATTAATTTAACTAATTGAGTCCATTCCATTAGGCCACAAATTAAATCTAGGATATGCAATAATTACTAGTGTATAAACATGAGAGTATGAGGCCAATCTATGCCAGACTATGCAGTAACTGGTTAGCGAACCAATCTAGGTTCATGGAAGCCTGCCATCACCGCGATACAAAGATCAGCATTCAATTGTCATATCAGCAGGACCGAGTCAAAACATATATAGAGTATCCATCCAAACGCGTATCTAATGTCACCATTATCTCGCTGGTGGATTGTCTGCTCGGCATTCTACCTTGATGCAACATCAGGATACGGTGAGCAACTGTGATGGCCAAGAAATGGAGAAAATAATTTAGGAGCATAGAGAATGATGTCGAAGCCCCAAAGCAGTGCCATTCGAGGATGGATTGTCAATATGATAATTTCGGTCACTAATTGTCGCTGCATTTTTACACGTGACATGTCTGACTGAACCAGTACTCGGCTGGTGTCACTTGTCAGTCAATGAATAACCAAGTTGAAATCACAACTGTAAATGAAGTGCCAATCAATACTGCTTGTGTGATGTAGACCGGAAATGATTATGAAACACTTGCATATGCGCTGGTATGTAACTGGCGTGATGAGTCAGGTGATGATTACATGCTGTTTACTGTCATTATTTCTTTGTAGGTGCAATGTGCGTGTTTTGATTAAGCTATGCGAGAAGCAAGATACAGCAACACTGTAACATCTTCTCTATAGTGACTGCGTGAACATTGATCAAGTTTCATGTAGGTTGGCGTCACGTCAAATGTAAACCCACTATCACAATGCCCAATAAGGTTGATTCATTCCGCATTCCGACGATAAACTAGACGCCATGTATAAAAGGCTAAAGTGGTGGACAACTAACAATGGACAGCATAAGCCACAGGAAGGATACACACAGCATAAGGATATTATGATAGACCAAAATGAAGATAGCGTATCGAGGGACGGATCATGTGTATCTGAGCTTATGCTATGTTTGATGTTTCATGTATATATATTCATAGTCTATGTACCACTGACAGTTATTGTTTCAGTGTTGCAATGGCTACCATAGCAGCACATGATTAACAGGACACATCAAGACTGCAGCAGCTACATGTGTCAGATGAATGGCATGAGTATATAAACATAGTGTGCTCTGTCATTATGTATGATGAAAGTTGTTTGTGATTGTCTCATACTGTCATAATCCATATCGGCGCTCATTCAGTATTAATGATGACCATGGAGATAGAGAATATCATATACAGCATATTAAAGAAACATGAAGTGGAAATTCAAGGAACACATACACATGCCTTAGCCATTTATCATGGAGAGCATATCTGGCTATTGACCCTCCATCATGCCTCCTTTTCAATGTGCTGTTTCTGCACCTCTTCTCTTTTTCGTTTTTGTTTCTTTCGCTCTTTTTTCTGTCTTCGAATGCAGGAATTCCATCGTTCAATCTCACTTGGAATTCCATCAATTCTTTCATTGAATCATTCTTTGAATCATGAATCAGAGCGAGAAAAAGAAAAGAAAAATCAACGAAGAAAAGAGAAAAAATGAAAGAGAAAAGAGACTGAGGAAGGAAAAACAGAGAACACATAGGACGCACATATACATAGAGAAGAGAAAGAGAAAGAATACACTTCACCTGTGGATACTCACTTTCACTTTGTTGTTTTCATCTTTTCTCTCTCCTTCTTTCTTTCCTCTTTGTGCTCTTCTGCTTTGTCCGTCTTCTCATCTATCCTAAGGCTCTCATACACGTCATAGAGAAGGGATACGGAGAGAAGACTAATAGTCAAGGTAAAGACTGATGAGAGAATACAGAATACGGAGTCTACTTCACTGGTCAGTGATTCATGCGCACGTGTGTGTCTGTTTGTTCTGTTCGGTGTTCTTCCATTCTCTCCTCTCCTCTTTTTCGTCCTTAGCCTAATCGTGATTCGTTAGACAGGCTATACTACGCACAAGGTATAGAAACAGAAATGGAGTGTAATGACAGAATAATGATATGCGGGCTTTATCATTGTATGAATTTAACCTATTTTCTATGCTTGTTAATTTCTTCCTCGATCCTTTAACATTTTTTCTTTCTTTCTCTATGCTAATGCTTGAATGATTCTAAGCAGCAATTCTTATGTATGTATGAATGATATGTTGTGATAGGGTAAGGGCTGAAGATACAAAGAGAAAACAGAACACAAATGCTACTTCACTGGTCAGTGATATATATACACTCTGTGTGTTGTTATGTTATTGTATGTGTTTTCTTGCACTGTCTCCTAGGTTAGATTGCTCTACACTCATGCAGAAAGGGAAAGAGAGAGAGGGAGAGAATAAAAACAGAGGAACGATATGCACTCTGAATGTTTGTATGTATGCAACCTATTTTCCATGTTTTCTTCATGTGTCTTTCTGTGTTCCAAATTTTTTTTTTTCCTTTCGTTCTCAATCTCAGTGCTTGAAAAATCTAATCATCATCATTGCTCATCTCTTGATTGATGTTATGTTTGTGACAGTGGAAGCGAATTTCAAACAATATTCTTACACCTCCTGTGTCCATTTCTGCTAGTTGTGTAATCTGCCATATTGTTTTCTCTTCATTTGATTTCCTTCTCCATCTCCTTTGAATACCATATCACTGATTCAAGGTAAGTACAATGCCGCTTATCAAACACATGGATGAGAAATCGAGTTGAGATACTGAAGCATACATCATTGCACTTATCATTGTGAAATGCAGCACACTGTACGAACTGAATCTGCTTTCACTCATTTCGTGTTTTCTCTTTCCATACTCCTCTGTGCTTGATTTCTTTCTGTTAAGCCTTTTGTTTTGAGATAAATTCAATTCACATAGGTAAGACACTTCATTGGCTCAATCGGTCTTGTACGCTACAAGTGGCATGTGCTCACTGCTGTACACTAACCGTGTGCTCCTAGCCAATCATGCCATCTTTTCCTTCTTTCAATAAAGAAGAGTGCAAGTCTATTGAAATTTACAGTGATGATGCACAACGACTATTGGCAATATACATTCAACCAAGTGTTGTTCGCTTATATGAACAACTGCAAGCTCAACAGGATCTGATCGAAAAAATTCCTCCCGATCGTCAAGTGTGGTCTACATTGCATGATTTGTGCTATAAGGCTGCTATGAATTGTGAGCAAAAGGTGGAAGCAGGAAAATATCAGGTTGCAACATTGCCCATCAAGGACACTAAAGGTCAGTAATGTATCTGTATACAGATATGGATAATAGATGAAATTATTGTAGCTCATAATTCTCTGTTTCTATCTGTCTATTTAAGGTATGACGTTAACATCGTATGGTGTTTCAGCATATGATCTTGTTAGCTTACTCTGATTGTCTGATTAACTACCGTTTGATTATCTTGAAATCATTATGGCGATGAAGAAAAGAAAGGGGATGGTATGACGTTAAGAAAATAGTGTTATTGAAACTGGATTCTAGTAGCTTATTTTGATTCTCTCTCTCTCTCTATATATATATATATATATATCTATCTCTATTTCTCTGTGTATGTGTGTGTGCTGTAGGTGGCTGGCTTCGTGATTTGACTCGTGAATGTATAGAGTCCAATCCTGGTCCAGTTCATTGTCGCGGCAAGAGAAACGATAATTCAGCCTGTGATTGCAGTGTGAAGCAAGCGCGCCTTCTTGACAAAAATGATCCGATACAACAGGTGATGAAGGATGGAAAATGTGAATGCGGTCATATTGTCACACAGCATGATGATGTAGAAGTACCCTCTGCTACAAGTCAGCATCACACATCAGTCATGCAATGCATTCAAGAGGTGACATTTTCTCCACTGACGCTGTGTTTGTGCATGTGTACGTGTGTGTTTGATTGTGCTTAATATTCCTTAACTGATAAAGGTAAGAATTTCCCTTCATGCACGCTACGCTTGCATATATCTCTCCGGCTGTTTATCTCTTTTCTCTTTGTGTGTATATGTATTCGTTGCTCTGTCCATCTGTTTGATTCCTGTCTCTCATTATCCGTTATATTTATATCTTTTTTGATTTATTTTGTCATATTGAATTATGGTATATCAATAATATTTAGGTCAGATAACAGAAATAAGAAAAAAAAAACTGATTGATGCTCAATCTGCTCTCTTGTGATATCTGATTCTCATTCTCATGCTCCCTCTCTCCCATTCTCTATTGTGTGCGTGTCTGTTGTGCCATCTATTGTCATCTGGTGTAGGTAAGACTAGACTCTATCCCATCTATAGGGATTATAGGTCTACTCTTGATCTCGTCACTCTTCATCTTGTTGATTCTCTATCTCTGTGTTTCTTTCTTTGTCTATGTCAGTTAACGTTGAGCATACCGCTGATGAGATCGTTCAATTCGTTCAACAGCACTTTCCAAACACTGGCAGACGTCGTTCTTTACCAACATTGCCGATTGATTGGGTGGACAGAGGACCGAAAGTGACTAATAGCATTCGCGAAGCCTATCAAATGTGCCATGACTCGTTTGTTGCTGGTTCTGTTCATCCGAATCAATACAAATTTATTATCATCGCTGGTCCAAGCGGAGATGGTTAGTACACCTGCAACGGCTTTGGTCTTTGGTGTGAAGCTTGATCGATCTTGTTCTGACATTCTTGTTCTGTTTGCTGCTGTAGGCAAGACTCGTACAGGTCAGATGGTGCCAGATTTAGTATGGTCCTGCATGAATTCCAACTACCATTCACATTATTGCTATATGCAGCCAAATCTGTCGCCGATCACTTTTCCTCCTCCAACTATGGATCCTTATGCTGCTCCACCCCGCCCAATGCGCATTCCATCCCATATAGAGTTGGCAGGCCAGGCGATCTCACTGGCTCTAGCGTGTTTCACATTCCATGAACAGCATTTTCAGAGAAGCGAGCAGTTGCGTCTAAAGGAGCTATCGCACTCGTTTATGAATTTCAAGACCGTGGTGACAGCTATTCGCCAATTATCACGTTACAGTGATGACCAAGTATTGGTTCTTTTCCTTCATCTGGATGAATTTCAAAAAGACTCGTATTTTACGTTATGCATTTTGCGATGGATATCTGATGCGATTCTGTCTTCAGTGTTCAAGGTTTGTAGTTGTGCTACGCAATCACTTCTTCGTTAATTATTCAACCTTCCATTCATTTGCATGTGTATTTGTGTTTCTAGGATTTGCGCACTCTTATTGTTCCCATTGTTACTGGCACCGCACCGTCGGATGTTGCGACTGTGGAGGTAACTTTCAAGATGACTTATTATCAACCAGTGACTGTCTACCTACCGCCACTTGAAATAGATGCAGCAAAGATGATTGTCACAAATTCGGCAGCTTACTATGCTAAAGTGCAGTTAGATCCTGACCCTCGCATCCTACAGACCCTCATTCAAACAGCTCCCGCCAATGCTTTCTTCACTGATTTGGTACGCTATGCTGTACCATTTCCTCAGTATGGTGTCCTCCTAGGTCAAGTGCTAAGCCGACCGTTAGGTGGTGCACCTGAGAATGCACTTACGTGCTGTGAGCATGTCAGCATTGTTTGGCGTGCTGTGTGTCATAAGATCATCCAACAATACAACAAACAATCGTGGGACACCATACTACAACAGCATTCATTAACGAGTAATGTGAAGAAACTAGTACAGCACTTACTTTGGTATTCTTACTTCTGTCAACCTATTACACGTGATCTACTTATTGAGGGTGTGAAGATAGAGTTACTTGAGAAGGATGGCATTATCTTTCTGACTGAATCAGCTGTGCAGCCATCATCTTTTACCATACACATGGCGCCCATCGTTCTCCACATGCTGGATACTATGTATGAACTGCGTATATTTGACTCAGTGCTTTTCGACCGTTTTTCGCGTCTAGACGAGGATTCTTTCCCTCGCTTTATCCTTGCCATCCATGCCAGCACATACCGCCTCCTTACTATCCGCGATGGCCAGCCATGTCAATATCCACGAGAAGTGATCTATCGTTTTGCTGCCGAAGGTGCGGAGGCCTCTAAGAAACAGTTAGTCAATATTTTTCCCAGTGTGTCGATTAGAGAAGCACCAGGCATGTGCAACAACAAAACATATCATATTGATCGCAGTAATTTGACACATGCGGTATTAGTGGCTGAGGGTGCACCTGGAGGAATCGAAGTCGTTAATCTCAAACATCAATCACAACGATCATTGCTGGTGCTCAATAGCCGCCGCGCTGCTTCATCTGATGCATTCACCCCTCATGGCGATGAGCAGTACAAGTTCAGCCTGTATCTCGCATCTGGTCAGGCCATCCCTCAGTCAGCTCGCCCTGAGACGAAGACTATCAATGATGATCTGTTGTATACTGAATACAATAAGCGTGCCTCTGAGCAGTTCGCTCTGATTTCTCCAAAAGAGCTTCATCCTAATCTGGCAAAAACTGTGAACACTCTTCCTCTTGGCCAACTTCTCATCTGTGGTAAGCAGCTGAAACAGTTCATGGGTGTATTCTTCACCGAGGCCGCATTTCGTGAGCCTTCTTCTGCATGATGAGAAATAGAGTATGTAACAGTCGGAGCTAGAATCTGTTTGTTCGCTGGCTTGCCCGAAGGTGAGCGGTTAGGCTTTGAGTTTGAATCGCGGGAATCGAAGAATTGAAGCGAAGCAGCGAGAAGGGAAGAGAAGAGAGAGACGCGTGTATGTAGCGATGTGAGATCAGTTCTTGTAGGAATAAGTGTAGCTATACAGTCCCTTTGTATCGCACTAATTCTTGTCCCTTGTCCCTTCTCCTCCCTCTTAGGTAACAGTGGGGAGAGTGTACCTTGCCTTTGATATCTATCAAGCGATGGAGCAGCTATACTTTAGAGAGGTAACCACTGCAGGCTATACAACGCAATGTGACATGTCTCATATCTTACCCTCTCTGATTTTACTAACATGGTCCCTCCTGCATATGCACTTAACCAGCTCCAAGATGTGCTTATGAATACTTCCCTAAACATGCTTCAGCGTTTGCAGCGGTTTTGGGATAGCAATAATTTAAAACTATTCCATAGAGGTAAACAGCAGAGCACTGTCATCCTGCGTCCTGAAGGATAGATGCTACGATAATTGAACATGCGGTTGCTGATTTCTTCTTGGCTTTTCCCTTGCGTCAGTCCTCCATGCCGTTTACCTCACAAACTTACCTCTCTCTCATTTTTATGATGGCGCGCCTTTTTTGCTCGTTTGCGATGGTGTTTGAACTCAGCATGGCGTTTCTACAATCAGCAACAAAAGGAAGAGGATTAGCTACCTTGCACAACATTAGATCGACGTTGCAACAGCTTTATACCTTGGTGTGCTTTTGCTCTTCCTCTTCAAACTCGTCATCATCATCGGTGGGTGGATCCGAATCTGATTCAGTGTCAGATTCGTCCGAATTGTCTTCTGTCTCGTAAGCGGAGCTTTCTCCCTCCTCTTCATCGTGCTCCCATTCATCATCGTCTTCTTCTTCTTCATCTTCCTCCTCCCCATCACCATCATCATCTTCATCTTCAGCTTGTGATTGCTCCCCGTCATCATCATCAGAACTAGAATTCTCCACTGCATACATCAATCTACTGTGCACCTCTTCTATATCTTTAACATCCTCCTCAGTAGGCACGGAACATGTGCTATTGTGATTGCTATCACAACGTGGACAAAGATATAGGGAAACAACGAGAGGGAGACAACTCCCTTTTGTAACAGCTCATGCACTTTCTTGTTCTCTCCTTTCCACGTGTGTGTGCCATTATGCAGCTTGCCCTTTCCTTGTCGTCCTTGTTTTAACTCTCTTTCTTCCCCTACACATGATTTTGATCGGTGATATGCATTTCATTACTCGAGCAGCCCATCTATTGCATGGCCATGATCGGCAGCAATGATCGTATGGCCATGAGATTGATGGCCATGCATGACGTCCCATACAAAGATACCTCTACCCGCTATGGCCGTAGGTATCGGCATTTGCTCTTTATTACCCGCCACTCACGGTTTGGACCAGGCTTTGGACCTTCAACAATGATGGCTCATCGAACGAACAAGACAGCTTAGAATAGAGTCAGAAAAGGCAGGGTTTATTTCCCTAAGGTGTTGGATATCCCTGTAAGTACAAGATGAGTGAAATTCATTTATCAGCAGAGAATTTCACATCCTTACTAATCAACAATTGGAAGAACCGGCTAAACGTGCTGATTACAAATATCATGTTATTTCAAAGAAATACGCAAAAGGAGAGAGTCAAAAAGGGAGGGTTTATGGCCATGGTTTTCTTTATGGCCATAGCCTTCATTGGTCCTCGCCTTTGTATTCTGATCGCATGAATATTCATCTAATACTAGCCAATATCGTCAGTGTTCCATGTGTACGATACACATCAGTCCTCATTCATGCGTTCAAGCGGAGCATTCTGCGCTTTGCAGCCTTGTTGTACTCGCCTGTTCCTAAGAAAGATAAATTGAAGTATCTGATTGTAAAGGATAGGACTAAGATGGAAACGAGAGGCCAAATGACCAGGTTGCAAATATCATATTCTTTCAATAAAATACGCACATCGGGAGAGTGTAAAAGGGAGGGTATTTTCCCAAGCTGGATTTCACCTATCGGAATACAATTTGAGGAGAGAACGCAGACAACAAGGACGTTCAACCAGCTCCGATGCAACGATCGTTGGATCAGCCCAAATCAGGAAGTCGAGACTTGTAGTAAGCGTGGATTCGTCAAAATTGCCATCGTCCTGCTCATCAGAGGTGGGTGCTGCATTGCCAACATCTTGCTCAATATCTGTATGTGATGGGGGCAAATGTGGAGAAGGCGGTGGATTAGGCTGAGTTTCAGTGTGAGAGGGCTGATCAGAACCATGAGCATCACCATCACCGCCGTCATCCTTAGAATCAACTGACTTTCTCTCTGTATCTGCATGACCATCCACATCATCATCATCCTCGTCGTTGTCAAGCACTTCTAGGACCCCGTCAAAAAAATGGAAGAGGTGGTCCTCGACATCTTCGCCGACAGACTCGTTCTTGTCATCATCGTCACTATCGTCGACCATAGCATCGGGATCTGCAGCAACAACTAGGCGGCGTTGGTCCAAGTGCACATAAGAAAGCAGCCGGTGAATGACACTTTGGCCACTAGCGTCAATATCAGCGAAGTAGCGCAGTGGTATACGACCCTCATTTAGTGCATGTTTGATCCACTCATTGTGGGATCTAGTCTGTATACGCCATACCAGCAAGTGGCAAGCAACCCGGCTGCACGCTTCGACGATAACATCTGGAGTAACTGCTGCGGGTGGCACGTCAGCGTCTTCTGCTTGCAGTATATCCAGCATGCTATCAAGTAAGATGAGTAATGCCGTGCGCTGCTTATCATTAGCTTCCCGTGCGTTCTGCTGTAAAGCCGGTGGGTCTTCCCTCTTCAACTGATGAATGATGGCCACACACGTATCAGCCCAACTGTTATCCAGCCGGCGAGGTCTTTTATCACCCGTGAGGGTGAGTGTATCACCAGCCACTGCATGCATCAAAGCATTGTAACCAGCATCATCTGATGTTTGTGGATTAGCGCCTTGTTCTAGCAGGAATTCCACCATAGTGACGTTGCAATTCGATGCGGCGAAATGAAGCGGACTTCGACCATGATCATCGACCTTGTCAATATCATTGAGATTGAGACGATCAAGATCTGCTTCAGATGGAGGAGATGTGGCGTGAACAGCCAACCGATGCCACTCTGTTAATTGGCCCATTTGTGGCAACACGTAAAAAGCTGCAGATTCCCAATCCTTCCCAGCGCAGCATTCTAGGCCGTTTTCAGAGCCTCGGATAAACAGCTGCAGAGGAATGTCCTTCGTATCACTATCAGTAAGTGGCCTGCTACCCAAATATTGTAGCAGTAAGGCGTCGAAATTGGAAAGGAAGTTGCGAATGGCTCGAGCATTGATCTGCTCCGTATCCCATACTTGTGATAGCCGAATCATCAATGAATTCTTGTCGATGTCGAGAGCAATACGATTTTCATGTTTCGAGCATAGTACTTTCTTGTATTCGTCAAGCATGGCACTGATGACACCTTGTCGTTGTGGATGAGAGAATCCGAAATACGGTACGACTTTATCAAAGCGGCCGAAGTTAGACTTGTCACCAGCGCAGCACTGTTCTATTAAATCCTTGTTAAGACGTGATTGTTGCTCTTTGTCTAAGGTATCGGACGCTGGGCGGCGTTCCAAGATCTCAGCTGCTGCATTTGTACAGCAGAAGATGAGCAGCTTGGTGGCACGGAGTGTCTTAAATGTATTCGCACCCACGATCGAACCGTTTTCGAACAATCCCATAAGCCGCACCAGCAGACGAGTGTTCTTGCCGGCTTTTTCAATTTCATCCAACAGAAGTACACCTGATATTGGGCGATCACCAACTTCATCATCATGTAGATTCTCGAGCCAATGTATCAGCGAGCCTTTGCCAGTATCAGATGTCACCAACCCAGGATCGGCACCCAACAAGCGATTGATGGAATACTCATCGACATATGTGTTGACATCTACGGCAAGATAGACCGCATCGCGTTTTGCTGGTTGATTCCATACATCAGATCCAAACAGATATCGCACTACTGATTGAACAGTGGTTGTCTTTCCAGACGCAGTCGGGCCAGGTAGAAGAATCACAAGCGGTTTGGAATGTACGGTTTGAAAGAGACGAATATGTATAAGGGAGGCAATGGTATCGACTGCTTTATCCTGATACACGATGGGGTAATCCTTCAACCTGGTGGCTATCACCACTGCAGGAGGAGGAGGTGTTGTGACAGCCAAAGATGGAGGAACTGCTAAAATGCCATCACGATCGCCAGCGTCCAGTAAATTCAGATCTTGTAAACAACGTTGACATAGATGGAAAGCATCACGGTATGCCATCTTAAAACAGTCCATGAAGAATCGCTCGATTGTCGATGTACGTCGCGGCTCACGACAAAAATGTATCCACCACCAATCCGCCCACTGTCCTAGGTCCTCTTGATATCGACAGACAAAATGCAGAAAAAGAATGAACCACGATTGGGGTATGCAGAGGTTGAAAATTTGAAGCTGCTTCTCACTGAGCTGAACTTTCTTTCCCTCCTCTTTCTTGCCCTTCCCATTCTTCCCATCGCTTGTTTTCTTCGTTGTTTTCTGCGGTGGAGACTTTAATTTCTTTGTGCGATCCCATTGTAGCATCGTCTTATGGTGTGATCTGCAACTACGCGAATGAACTTTTGCCAAGCTTACAAAACGATTGAGGATAGCTCCCTGTTGGATGCCCGTTATTCCCATGTGTTCCAATACGTCCAGCGCTGACACATAACGAATACGAGGAGAGTCGGAAGTTGGAAGCGAGGAACCAGACAAGGAAACAGACAAAGAATCACCGCCGACGAGGTCCACATCAATATAGCGAATACCTCTCTCGCACGTGGTAGGTGATACCGTTGCTATCCAATGCACAAATATCTTATCATGTTCAGCTTTCTCCCACGCAGCTACCGATGCTTTTTCCTTCGCTTCATCGATCTCTCCATTCTGATCATCTGGCATCTCTACCTCAATGGCGTCTTCTTCATAATCGCCATCATAGCTGTTATCACCGTGCGAATGGGCGGGTTGACGCGCTGATGATTATGACCGACTTACTCGAACCCCAACTTGACTTGATATGTTTTCTGTAGACATAATGTATCCCGACGCTTTCTGCTGTTATAATATTAGTGGCTAAGAACCAGATATGAATGTACGGAGAAAAACACGAGAATAGGAGCGCAATCGTGATTCACCCACCATACACAACAAATATATGAAATGTAAAGGTTGTGGGATGAGAACTTTTTACGCTATCCTTCGACGTGATCAAATCAATAACTCCCTTCTTTCAATGCATTCTCTCGACAACAGCGTCAATTTCGCGCCAAACATGGCCATAGGATGGATGGCCATCAGATGGAGATAGACATGGCCATGGGGATTCGAGTATGAGAAGAACATCGACCATTAGCACTCAATGATCACCATTCAGTACACCATTCCTACCCGTACCTTTGCGTTATTCTCTCATTTGCGCCCCACTTTGTAAGACCATCATTCGGCTCCTTGAACGTAAGTACTCTACTTTTATTTTATTTTCGTCGATACAGTATTTCCGTTGACGAACTCTTCTTTATACTTGTGCTGAGTAGCAATGTCTACTTATAATCTGAAAATTCACCGGCCTGGTAATAGTGATGAGAATGTTCAATCTGTAAGCGAACCTTTGGTGGATCGCTTGCTGAATGGCCGGCTGCAATTGGGTGAGCTGCCACAAGAGCTGACTACGGTGACCATCATCAAGCCCGTTGTCAATGATGCCAGCAGCCAGATGATTGTGCGAGTGCCGGACGAGCTCCTTCAAACGGTAATAGACGAGCATTATACGCAGTTTGGATAGAAAAATCGTCTATGCTACCATCTGTTATCCACATCACATCACATTACTTCTATATTATTGAGATAATGAAGTTCTATAACATTGTTGGAAGCTATTGTAGGATTCGCTAGCGTCAGTGATGCAGGAAATTGCATAGAATGTCTATATGTTGGTCTTCGAGATTAAGCAAGAAAATCTCACTGCATAGCATATCTCCAGTAAATTCCCACTGCTAATCCTCTCATCTCCTTTACACCGTCGTGTATTTTCCATCCTAACCGCCAAAGAAGCCCTCATCACCAACAATGGGCATTATACGTACAATTCTGTTCTCATATAGACACTCCTTCCATTTGAACCAAGGCACTCTTCTTGTTTGTATATAATGTCGTTCCTCGTTCGTCTCTTTAGCTGATCCGTGCCTGTCTTTGTTTGTCCTTGTTTCTCATGCATTGTTAGTCGCTCCTCTGCATGGGAGATCAAGGACAGCAGCAGCAACAACACTCATTGTTGTTATTTTCTATCAATCTCTTCTAATACATACGACGCAAGTCGCCGTACATCTGATCTATTTACATCAGTCCGTGCGGTCCGTTATTGAATTAAATTTATTTGTCTTTCATCAATGTCGCTTTGAACTCTATCGAGAACACGTTATGAACAACAGCTCTATATTCAATGCAGCACAGCGAGAAAGGAGTCAAATGAGTCAGAGCCACATCCAGGATAACAAGGGTTATTTAGGTTATTGGCGTTATTGAGTCATGTGGGTGTGCCAATCCACGCCTTTATGCATTGCGTGCCCTGCTGGGTTTCTTCGATTCGAGCCTAGGCTCCAGCGGTTCAAAGCTCGCTAGCTCGTCGCTTTCATGATTGAAGAGAGAAAGGAAGGAAATTTTGGAGATGGAGAAGAAGAAGAAGGACTGATAAACGAAAAGAGAGGCAGGAAAAGAACATGTGGCATATACATATGTAGAATACGTATCGGCAGTAGCACTCCCATCTGTTGTGCTCTATTTGTCCACGTCTAGTGTTCACTCCCTCTCCATCTCTTGCTCTATTCAGCATAACTCCCCTTCAACACGATTGCTATAGGACAGAGATCATATACATCAAGCGGAGGATACACAACAGCTGCACAACAAAGTGAGACTTGACATCAGGCCGAGAGAGCAACAGCAGGGAGTCACGTTTACGTGGGTCAGTAGCACAGTACAAGATGTTGTCTGGTTGTTATCCTGTATTCTCCCCTTGTGCTCAATGCATGCAGTGCTTGAAAGTATGAAGGGAACGGTTGGTATGCATATGGACGAGCATGAGCAGAGAGTCCCATAACACGTGCACTCACTGATTGCATGTAGTGTCCCTATCTCCAGTGTGGGGCTGGTGGTTTGCTGTTCTTCTACCTTGCTATATTTCCTTCTGTCCAATCTTGAAAGGGCTAAGGATAGTGTCTCATGCATGTTTTATTTGTACTCTCGTGATGGTGTTAGGTGTGATCAATCCCGTCTTGGTGCTCGTCTGTACTCCTCTTTGCTGTAGCCGTGGTTGACTATCTGCTTCTTCTGATCTGTATTTCTGTCAAGCTTTGGTCTATTTTTCTCCTCATATCACCCGCATAGCGACTCTTACACAGGCCGAGAAAATATACATCTCTTACTTTATCACGCTGATACCTACATTCTGATCTGTCTCATCTTACATGTCTCATCATGTCCCATTCAGTATCACAGCCTCCCCCTCAGCAAAACGCAATAGCACGAGATGAATTCAAGCAGCAGCTCGATAACACACAAGCAGAGATTTCGAAAGTAGAAGCAGAGATCAAGGATTGGGATAAGAAAGAAGAACAGTACAAAGCCGACAATAGGCTGCCATATTGGGAGAAGAAAGCGGAGTCTCTGTTGGCTTTGAAGAAGCAGCTGGAGGATAGAAAGGATCGTCTCCTTGCGGCGCTCGTTCCTGCTTCCTTCAATCCTCAAGGTTAGTCTTACAAACTGCTACAGCTTTGATGCAACGGCGTCAACAGCTCATCTCTCTCTCTCTCTCTCTCTCTCTCTCTCTCTCTCTCTCTCTCCGCGTCTGTGTGTGTGTGTGTGTTTTTGTGTTGTGTCATGACATCATGCCTTCTTTTCTCTCTTTTTGACTATCAGCTTCTCATGCATCTGTGAGCATTCGTGTGAGTCGTGTCATTCTTGTTCATCGTTGGGATGATAATATGATGCATACCGTTCGTGCTCCTGATAGCTATTTAGCCATGCGCACTGAGATTACCAAGGCATTTCAATTAACCCCTAATCAAGCAGACATCTTCTGGTTGTACTATTTATTGGATCCATCTCTTCCACTTCAAACCAGAATGAAAGTCATCGATCAATCCACATATGAAGAATTTCTTCAACGTTATCCTGTCGCCAATCAACTCATACTCTATGTTCGTGAGTCACCTACTATCCCATCGCCTCAGAAAGAACCCGTCTTTCTTCGTATCAATACTACGCATGATCCGCCTAAACAGCCTGACTCAGCCACTTTATCCCCTTTCACGTCTCCTAAGGATTCAGAAGGTCGTAGAATGCATGTAAAAAAGCAATGTATTGTTCGTGATGGAGATGGTATTGATGGCAAAGATATTCACTGCGTATTCTGTCGCAAGCATCAAATAGTAGAATATCCAAAAGGGCTCTCATCACCGTCTTATAATGGTGAAGTAGCACATATTGTGTCTTTTAAAAAAGGGGATAGAGAAGATATGCCGGTACCTGATTGTTTGAAGATATTTGCTAATGGCTCAGGTGGTAAAGATGGTGTGGATGTTGTTCAAAATGTCATTTATCTTTGTCGTGAGTGTCACAAGTATTTTGGACGAGGCCAAATATGGTGTGAAGTTCCAGCTACCTCTAGCCCGCCAACGTACCTCATTCTTCATGTGGAGTCTCAAGCTGTGCAAGAAGATCATGGTAAATTGCTGGCAACAGAACATAGTACAATATCCATACCAATCGATCCTGTCAAGCGATCTCTGTTTCCCATTGACCTCTATGGTGACATCTGGAGATGGAATCGAGAGTGGGCTGAGAAGCGAAGAAAGTCAATTGCAGAATCCAATGTCGATGGTTTAACACAGCAGCTGGAAGATGTCGCACTTCGTGTTTCTGTACCCGTTGTTTGTGCAAAGTGTGAAACTACTGCTCCGACCAAATCCTGCAAAAATGACAAGGGGCCGCTGTGCCCGAAATGCTGCAAAAACCACGGTGGATGCAAGCTTAAGACGCATATGATCATACGAGATATTTAGTAGCAGGAAGCCTACATAGATATCCGGTATTGTTATCCTTATTGAAGTGTATATAGAGTACTGTACCCTCATACTACTGTTCGCTATTGTATCAGTAATCCGATACGATACGGGTTTAACGTTTAACTCTCCAGTGCAGTGACGTTTATAATGACATCATGATATTATGACTAGCTGGAGGTGGTAACAAGACCGAACATGTATTAGGACGTAGTATAAGGATGTTACAAGATCTGCGCATGTGTGCTGTTGCTATGATTTTGTGATGCAGATAATATGACAATTGCTCTCTTCACCCAAGATCGAGGGAAAATACCAAACAGCTTGGCCCCTACGGACAAACACAATAATCCAGCGATGACAGGTATACATGCAGTCACAGCGGCTCATGTGCTGTGTGTCCTTCCAACATGCACTACAAATCACACATTCAGCCACCTCTCTAATAAAGCTGTATGCTTCTTGCTGTCGAATGTGTCTGCTCAATAGCGCCCCTCTCAGCAAACATTCAACCAACATTCTGACTGTATGCACAACGCCTATAAGGATAGAGACGATATAGAAGCTAATCACAACTATTTTGGTGCTTTGATCACTATCTAGAATGTGGTGAGGCCGCTATCAATGCAAGCAGCTTGAGGTGATTACGCTGGAGCTGAAATGTGTGGTATTACGCGTGCTATATTATACATGCAGATATCAAACATCCGCTGTAATTCCCTATTCGCAAACAAATAGAGGAAGGCATTCAAAGGACATGCAAAAGAAAGAAAGAATATCGCCTGGTGTTAACAGGTTGGCTTTGGCGCAACAATACCATAATATTACACGAATGTAAACCTGCTCACGTTTCTGGTGTGTTTGTTCATCTAGCTCACTCCTGCTCTTCTTCCGACAGGGAGATGATGCGATTCTTTAACTGGACAAAGCGGCTGAGCAAATACATGACATAAGAAGCATACACACATATGTGAAACCCATCACTCAAAGTTAATGGTATCAGTCTGCATAGTGAATGGCGCTCTCTATCCACCTACCTCTTTGGTGTTGCGGCTGCAGCAGATACTTGAGCAGGATCCACACATACAATGCGTACATTCCATGACATATCGCAGCTTCTCAATACACCAGCTTGACATTGCAAATCCAAGCAGACATCTATTACACCTGCATTCGTTGCTACCAAGGCTCCAGGACCAAAATTGTTGATCTGCAAGCACTTGGTGGTCTCTGAGTTGGCCATGGATACACCACTGACTACTACTCCACCAGCCTTAAGAAAGGACAGTTTGGCTGTAAATGGATTACTGCTAACTACACTCGCGCTCAGTAAGAATGGTTGAGTACCAGAAGGACAAGATTGACTTCCTTGCTTATAACACAGCTGGAAAGGAATATTACACAGAATATATAGATAAGAAGCAGAAAAGAGAGGCTGAATATAGCAGATTCTCTGCTGTACGGAACTGACCTTCTGATTAGCACCATTAGACAATTCCAGTTGATTTAAGAACCATACTTCTCCAAAGCGCAGATAATTATTGGTCTTGTCATTGCCAACTAATATGTCTGTTTTGACTGATGAGAGGGTGCATTTAGGCTGCCATACTGTGTTGCCTAATGGTGATGGCAAGGTTGTTTGAGAAACGCCATGGTCACATAAAGAGCTGGCGAAAACGCAGCAGATTAGCAATAATGCAAAACGAGACATACTGTAAACCCGCAACAGGAGGTGTAGGCGTGAGTGTGAAATGAGTGCCTGTCTGTCTGCCTTTGGCTATTCTCTCTCTTGCACAGATATCATTTGCCTCTGATTCATCTGGGGCGTTGTAGCTGTCCTTTGTTTGGACTCGCGTCGTAGCAACACGTGCACTCACGGGCTGCGTCACTATCGGCTGTTGTTGTAAGGTAATACGGAATATTCTGTAGCAGGTAAGACTTATCACAACAAGGATATTTTCATGTCAATTATTATTTTGTTTGTTGTTGCCAAAATAACGCATGATTTGCTGTAATTAGCTAGATTGCAGCCGATTAGTGGGACGCGTTCGATGGGCTTTCCTGCTCTTGCTCGTCAGCTATCACTTTGAAGAAGCACGCGTCTGCAGCATTCACTGAGAGGAATCACAACACACACTACCTCTCATACTCTTCACACACACATTCTCCACCACCATTAATCACACACACTTAATTCCTCATTAGTTATCATTCACGTCATGAATACCGCCGCCTTACTGGTATATCTTATTCTATGTGCAATCTTTTGTAATTCTGTTGTTGTACATGCACAAACAAGCTGTAGTTGTATTGGATGTCAAAGCATTTCTGTGGGACCCTATCTTGGTGGCCGAACGATTACAACTTCTCCAGCTTGTGGATCAGGACAATATGCTGCTGTCCAAAATATTCAAATCACCACCACCAATGGTGATACATTCTCTGTACGTACTTATAATCCAGATAATTCACCATTTTCCTTTACCGCTGGTACAACCACTGCACCAACCAGTTGTTTCTCTACACAACCGGGTGTTAGAATGGGTGCACAACAATACTCGACTATTACCATCGCCATTACGTGCAATAACGTGATAGAATCTTGCCAACTTATGTACAGTGCCTCCTTCCTGTGCGTAACTGACCCATCAGCTGTACCGGCCTACAGTTGGGTTGGTGGTGCATGGTCTGCTTGTTCCACTACTCAATGTGCTGCCACTGGTACCAAGACAAGAGAAGTTACTTGTATGAATGGCAATACAGGCGCTCTTGTTAGTAGCACTTTATGTAGTGACACCAAGCCTATGACTATTACCTCATGCACAAATCCTCAATGTCCTAATCAACCCGCTCCTACTTTACAAGCTGGATGTCAATGTTCTTGCTGTTTAGGCAATGGATGTCAAGCAGCCTATGTGGGTATTTCCAACCCAACTTGTGATGCATCCGATGAAGGAACATGTAGTCAAAGTACATGTCGTGCTGCCTTTCCACAAGTCTGTCCTAGTGCAGGTATGAGTGGTGCTGTATCGTCAGTGTGTGCTGCACAAAGCAGTATTCAAAATGGTCCAGTCAACGGTGGTGGTGGTGGAGGATCTTCCTCCAATCCTGATAATGGTGGTGGTGGTGGTGTCGGCAATGGAAGTGTAAAAACATGGCAATTCTACTTTCTCATTGTCGCTCTGACTCTTGTTGGTTTGACTGCCATGTGTGCCGGTTTGGGTTTTATCAAAATGCCTCCTATGACCGCATGTGCCAACAAATGGATGATTTGGTCAAGTATCTTTGTTCAACTTCTTATATTAAGCATGTTTGCTGCAGCTGGTGGTATCGATCATTGGAGTCAAGTGCAGTTGGATCGTTTGGATCAAGTGGGTGCACATTTGTATGCTGGTCTCCTTGCATTTCGTGGTGATGTGAATGGACAGAATGGCATTAGCGGTTTTTATACGGATATGTGTTTTAACTCGATGATTCAAGGTGATGTGAAGAAGTGTTGTATGACAGTTGCTATAGGTGGCATTGCTGTAATTGTATGTGGTGGCGTATTTGCAGGATGCTCTTTGATCTCGTTACTTTTATCCACTTGTTCTGTATTTGGCAAATCCAATGCATGGCGTCCTACACATGTCTCCATGATCCAATGTTTTGTGGGATGCGGCGTTATTTTGGCCTGGTCATGCGCACATGTTGCTCTTGAACAACTCATGACTTTGTTTCCCTTGTTATCTGGTGGCAAGCTCGTTTTCTCGTTGAGTTGGATTCTGGCTTTGGTGGGTACTGTGCTTACTTTTCCTTTGTCATCCATTTATGCCTTACCCAAACAACCTGAAACTATCTTGTATCAAGTATTTCAGAACGCAGCTGAAGAATTTGATGACCATTCAGCGCGCACAGACAAACAAACGTGAAGCACCATAATGTTGTCCTGTTTTCTGTTGTCGTGTGCGTCCTATTCCCTCTTATTTGCTACTATTTGCATTCTCCTCTCTGTCTGTTTTCTTCGGTGGGTATGTGTGTTAGTGTGTTTGTACGTATGTACAGCAAGTCTATCTGTTCTTTGTCAGACAGAGTTTTAGTTCAAGTCATCTCGTTATGATGGCTTTCTGTGTGTATTCGTGTTCGGTGTGTTGATTCAATCTGTGTAATGCAGTCTTAAGCAATAGCTATAAGCAATAGCTATACCTATGTGGTCACTGGGCAGTTTTGTAGCTATTGTCACAAATCTTTGTCTACAGTGGTTAACACTGCCCGTTTGTGTGTGTTGATACAGCGCAATGTGTGTGCATTATAACATCCATTTTGTCTAATTCGGCTTGCGAAACGCAGATGGGACAAGAATCAGCATTTCTGTATACTGCATACGGTACAACACAACGATAAAATAATAAACAAGAACACTAGCTACAGGTAACAACAGCGACCATAACGATTCGAGATTAACGAACTCTCAGTCGCCTGCCGTCACTATAATATGCATCATACAGCCGATGCAGTTGTAAACATTCAACCGCTTGCGCACGCTCTTCTCGCTCAAATCGACCTACAGGATCATGCTGCTTATCATCCACCATCGCTAAAGCAAACTCTTTCGATTTCTTTCCAAACGCTTCCGCCTTGAACATCCAGCGAAAAAATTGATATTTATCATCTGCATCTTGCTCTTGTCCAGAGTGCAGCGATGGCATGGTAAATAGCGCTACACGTGGTTGAATACTGCAATTACGCACACCGTAATGAGGTGTGTTCTGCCAGAATATCATGATGTCACCAGGCATCACAGGTACCGAGTGAAAATACTTGCTATCAAGCAGGACCTCAAATGCGCATGAGCAATAGAAGGGCCACAAATGATATCAGATTCTATCTTGGCAGTGAGGCTACTTCCATCCTTTGAGCATGCGTGCCACAATGTAAAAAGTTGAAATGCACGCGCCAACGCATATAAGCCACACAGAGAGCCATTGGGCTGTATTTGAGGACAGACATATCGAGCATGATGATGCTTGCCATCGAATCGATTATCCTTCCTCTATCACACTCTACTTAAATAAGGTATACGAGCAGAAAGCTGACCAATCAAGATGCTATAATAAGAACATATTTCTCCAAGACATGCTCATTCCAATGGTATCAATTTCAGCTCTCAAAGAAAGTAGCAAAAGTTGCAAATCTGTAAATTTATTGGAAGAGGATTAAAGGGAACTTATGGTCCACTATACTCTCCCAAGCTATCTGACCACAGAGCTTCAGCTTATAAAAGATGGTATGACAAAAAGAATGACATCATAGCAATCAGCAGATCGTCTTCTTTGTGCAGATATATAAATGAGGATCAGCACGCAGTAGCAAAAAGAGAAATTTTGTAATTTATCTGATTGACCTGTTGGGGTGATGGCAAAATCTCAGGTCTAACTTTTAGAGAAACATGGTCAAGTAGAAAGGCTGAAGTGTAAACCATCAAAGACAAATTTGAAGAGATGAATCGATGAATCCAAAGTTGGTTGACTTTAAAGTTTGATGTTGGAGAAATCAAAAGGCTAAGCCATTTACCACATGCACAAACAAGTAAAAGCCATGGATGATACACAATGGAGAATGGCTTCACTAAACATACCAAGCAATACTTCTTTTTGAGGGCGATTAAGTAGTGCGTATAGAAGTCCAAAAACAGGTGGAAAACATGCTTCCTTTGTAATATTCGAGCTGCTGTCGGAAGCAATACAAATATCAGCTTTGATATCACCATTTAAAGGCTTTATGCAGGATATCCATCCATGACATTGCCAATGATTCCATACAGTGCAGCTCAAGGAGAGCTCCACATTCCACCAAATCCAGACCAAATAGATGGTAACAATTTGAGAAAATTTGAAAAAATTCTTCAAGGAAGGTATGTGAAGGGCTGCCTATGAAAGATTTATCAATGTCACCATGCAACATGCAACTGTGGTTCACGTCAATCCACTTCCATCGTCAAAGCTTAGAGTAGAGAAGAGCACCCTAGTAAAAAACATTCATTTGAGCTCATTTGCAATAGAAACCTAAACGCATTATGAAAATGCATTGTTTTTCCTGCAGCGGATAAAGACAGAATGTGGCTGGTACTACCAAAGATCCAAAAGTATCCATAAACTGTGGGTAATCATGCACTCTCCAAGTATACGAAAACTGACACTGTTAAGAAGGTAGTTAAAGCTGCACATGTGTAATTTCCTTCTTTAGAAATGACCTTTTAGTAGCATTGATCTGATCGTCTTCTTGCGTTCTCTCTAGCGATTATCGCTACACCACTAGCTTCTTATGAGAATACCCATCAGTGAGAATGAAACTCAGCATCTTACGTACTTTGCAAGAGTAGATCAAATGGGTCCCAGCAATCAGTAGTTTAAGCATTAAAGTTGTTCATTTAGCCTTTTACTTGATGCAATTCATCTAGCATGTCCTGATCACGACCTGCGAATTTCTTGTCCATGCATCTTTGATATATCATAGGAATCAGCACATCGACGACCCTTTGCAGATGATACATGGTAAAGTACAAAGACTGAGGTGTGAGATGTAAGATGTAACATGCCCATATGATTATGATGAGTGTGTTACGTACTCGAGTGTGTATTAGTAAGTACTTAGGTCACGACCTGGGATACTTCATGATCATGTCGTTGAAGATAGCCATAAGCATGGCCATCAATGATATGGCCATAGAAATACATGGCCATGAATACTCTAAGTTCATGGCCATAGATATAGAGGCGATTATGACCATGGAGAAATTCAATACCCAATGGGACCATGAGAAAGAAGGTAGAGTGTAGCCTATGATTAATGCGAGGTTACCAACTGTCGATAACTACAATGAGACACTTAGTGCCCAATCCTCATCAACGGCAGCAGTGCAACTTAAGCAGTCCAAGCATGAGAATTGCCTTCTCTCAATAGACAAAGGGAAGATGATGGGGTGTTTCTGAGTATGGTCTGAGAAGCATCCACAAGTGTCTGTGATGCAGTGTTGAGTTGTGCATTGTTCCGCCTCTAAGCTGTATTGTAATGACGCTTGTTGTGTTGTATACAGATGTGTCACAGTGTATTCTACTGTGCGACCTTAGCTCTTCCGTCGAACAACGCTCCTATCTTCTTGCCGTTGGATGTCGCTAGCTCAGCTTTCTCGATAGCGATTCTTTCTTTCCTCGGCCTAATAGGCACTGTGTATTACATGTTTACTAAATCTCAAGCCTCAGCTGAAATCAGAATCACCAGGAAGCTTCAGGAAACTTCATCAGCAGCAGCAGAATCGTCGGCGACAACATCAACTGTAGTCCCACTGAATAATTCATCCTTTATGACATCTTCATCACCATTGATGGTACCATGGTCCTACCTATCTACACAGCCAGATCAGTATAGAGACTGTTTGTCAATAGCTGCTTATCAACACATTCAATTTCAGAAGCAAGGAAACAAGACATGGTATAAATGTGATGTGTGCGTATCTACAGAGGATAAGCCTTGGAATGATTTATCTAATGCCAAAAGTCATTTGTAATAATCATCATGTCCCTCAGCTATGTGTAGTATGCCAATTGCAAATTCCATCACTCATCGAATTCAAGAAGCACACAAAGAAATGCAACAAGAGAACAATAATACCACTGTTGATTCCACTATTGATATTCCCACTCCCAATGCATCATATTCATCTACCAACAATCCTCTCTCTTCCTCTGGTCTATCTACTACAACAGTTTCAACCGGTCCATCTTTGGGCAGCAGCAGCAACAACGCCATTGATCAGGCACCCAATGACACTGCCCATGCACCCAATGCAATTGCTGACCTACATGTACTTGCCAATACTGCTGATATTGAAGCCACAGAAAAGAACTGCAGCTCCAATAGTCACTCTCATTATACTGATCTGTTACTGAAGTATGATGCTCAAGCCCAGAGATTGATGGATGTCGAGAATAAGCTTAATGAAATGAATGATAAGTGGAACGATGTAAACATTTTACAACACACTGTGGACACTTTCCAATCTCAGCAACACCAATTAATCTCTATATGTAATCTTCTTCTTACCCCAGTACTTCAAAATCCCAGTGTGATGTTGTACCTGTAAAACTTAGGCTTTGTGTATTCTTCAAATGACGCTCAGTGTGGTGATGGTGGTAATATTGGTAATAGTAACAGTAGCCATAGTGGTAGTGAAAGCAGTAATAGTAATAGCAGTCGAGATGACACCATGGGCTCCATATATTCATTCATCCTCCCTTCCATGTGGGATTACATGATTCGTATGAAAGACGCTATCAGAATTCATGATTACATTGCAGTGATGCGTGAGGCTAATCAACATGGTCATTCGATGGATAGATCATCACAGGATCATGTCTTGGAGAACATCAAAACTGTCGCCTTGGATGTATTAAGGGAGACATCTACTATCCTCTCTGTGTTCAATAGTAGCTTTCAAATACCTCAATCCGCTGCATTCGATCCCTTCATTGAGTCGATCACAATTTTTATTCAGCACTGCACATCGGATGGATTACATGTGATGGAACAACAGTATTATCGTATCTTGTGTCATCACGTCTTTAACTCTATTCTTCAACCTTACATCTATCGGATGTATGATATTATCAAACAATGGGCTGCCATAACATCGTACCCAGCCTACATTGCATCTAAAGCTTTTATCGCTATCGCTTTGTGTCACAAATATTGCAGTATTCATGCATTTCCTGTTACTGTCAACAGTTTGAGCAGTGTTTCAGGTACTGATGCCGCCACCGTTAGCCATGCATGGTTATGTGGCAAGTATTATCTAGAAGCTGCCAAGTTATTGGATAGAAAGAGAAAAGAAGATGCAGATAGCATTACAGAGTATTTGCATGAGGCTTTCAATATTGTCAGTAAGAGCTGCGACGGTGAAGACCAAAAACAACATTTCTTTCAAGATCTCTATCGTGCCTTCTTTCTTCCTCCATCCAATGCGTTCTTTCCATTGCCGCCTAATATACAGCATTTCACTAATATGAATATCTCTCAACGGGAGTTAGAACGGATATGCAATCATCAAGATGCTTTGAAATTGTTTCGACAACGCCAAGCTGCTAAGACGAATGATCCAAATATCAATACATCAGCAGCAGAATTAAAAAATATCATCTTCATTACTGTAACATGAAAGCCATTGTCAAACACATGGAAGTACATTGTCATCATCTTGTCTCTGATCGTTTGCAGCCAATACCTTGGGCGCCTCTACCTCTATATACATCATCATCATTTAATGGCAACTCAGAATCTCCATCGTATGCGCCATCGTCTGCACCATTTACATCTCATCACCCTACATTCGATCAGCCTCATTCTTCTCATTCATCCTCCTCCAACCAGCATCCACGCTCTGAGCAGTATCACCATCGATCCAATCATTCCCACCATACTCACCGTTCGCGCTCTCCAGCTTACAGATCACTGCGACAGTCCAAATCTAGGCCCATGGCAAGATCAAGGTCGAGATCACGATCGAGGCGAAGAGATCCATCACGATCCAATGCAAGGCGTAGGCGCGAATATCGCTAAAGCTGTGGCACTATCCCTCCTTTCTTCCTAACTTCTCCGGCTCTATTTCCAAGTTGCTATGTACTGTAGTGCACAGGATCACGAATCGGATCGCATATGCACTCCAAGGGCGTGATTGAGTCACTGTTTGTCATATTCTGAGACTCCGCATTAGTAATCATTTGCGTCTGAGCACTCTCCATAGGTTGTGGCTCTGCACCATATTGTAATAACAAATTAGCCAATACCCATTGCCTATCAGATATAGCTGCATAGAGAGGAGTCAGATGTTGATAATTGAAATGATTGAAAAGTATAGAATGCGATATTGACTGTCCATCCTGATTATTGTGCTTCAATAATCTTTCTAAAATCCTAAAATCCGCTTACTGTTAATGTGAATCGCAAGATGTTATAAAGTGCCACCATTGGTCTTCTCAATGACTGTGCTAAGATCAACACCATGAGCAATGAACATATCAAGAAGTTGAAGGTAATTACTTTCTGCGCCATCCGACAATTTCCATTCGCAACTGCCAATGAGTTGAGGACAGAGTGCAAATACTAGTACCAGTCCACTATTAATTTTGACGAGCGTAGCAATTATTCTTCCAACTACAAATGAAGGCACACGTTCATATATTATACTGTATAGCATACATGTGTTGTAAACTCCTCTATCTATTGCCATACAGTAACATAATTCCAATTTGCATTGTTTGCCTGCATGTCAGCTGCGAAAATGATTGGTTTTGCCCCAAAATGAGTGCATGGCGACCATGCTATGACTTGCACGTGCAGGAAAGCATGGAGAACAGCTGCGTTGTGTCCAGACACCACCGGTTACTGAATACCACACATCGTTCGTGTACACCACAGAGCCGGCCGGCTTGCCGTACCCACCTGTTCTATAAAGAATCGCTCGAGCGCCCATGTGACAATGGCCAGGAGGTGAACTTTGGTTCATCTGGTCTCCTCCTTTGGACGTTGAAATTGATCATTGCCCTTCGATCCTGGCCCTTTGCCTTGGCCCTTGGGAGATGAAATGTTGAATTAGTCAATGTTGACAATGTTTAACATTGATTACTAGAATGTCTAGCTACGCATTTCTGTCCCTTCTTGCATCATGTTGTCTTTTGTTTGTTGCTTTCGCTCTTCCGCATGCCAGTACCACTACTAGTCAATGCGGTCCTAGTGGGTATGACTTTTCACCCCTCAGTCAGCGACCAGAAAATCGAAAACGCATTCACTACAAATGCCATTCGTGCCGGGCATATTCATGCATTGGTGCTTGCTTTGCTACATATCATCGAAGAGTGTAAGCTGTATAGTATACACTGATAATCTTGTCAATCAGTTCAATTTATTCCCGTAGCTATATGAATTCTCAGAGTCGGTCTCATTCAAGGGACCTATAGGTCTCTCCTAGCAGCATCGAGTTAATTAATTAATTGTTTTTTATTGGATGAGCGATCCAAGCGTGACTATACTGTATATACTGTATATCTCAATATGTATGCACCACCGTAGTTCGCCATCTGCTTTGCATTCTCGTAATTAAATTAGCTTTGAATGAAGTGTCTATCTGCATGTCACTTCTCGTAAGGGAATACTGTACTTCCAACAATTGAGTGTGTATCTGATCTCAGTCTTTGACTAATTCTTCGCTGTTGCGCTGTGCTGCTGTGTTAAGATTAGAGAGTCTCAAAATACGATAGAATGCGACTGGATCCGTTCTTTTGGTCGAATCGTAAACACCACCTCCAGTCTGACCAATCATAGCAAAAGACCACAGCAAAAGAGAAGAAGAATTCGAAGACGAGAGAAAAAATGTGAACAGTATATGGAGAGGGAACACCAAAAAACGAAACACACCAAAACACAATGCTAGATGGTCTGGCATCAGCATCTCGAAGTGTGTGGGACTTCGTGATGAGCAGAACTTCCAATTCGCTGACGCTAAGAGGGGATCGTCTAGGGAGCGGTGATAGACGATCAAAAAGAATGACATCAGAACTGGACCCAGAGAAAACAGCACAGCCCACCAGGGTGATGGTACAGCAGACGGCGAGAAAAATATCACATGGACTTCTCATACACTCCTCAATCTTCTCAACGAGCGCAGCAACTGAATGGATTGGGAAGTTATTCATTCATTAATCGGAGTTCAAGGCCGGGACAATTGGCAGCATCATCATCAGCACCTTGGAGATTGTATGCAGGCCCAGAAGCAGCCATCTTCGCTGAAACCAGGGTTCGCACCACTGTTATCGAAGAGAATCAACTTGCTATTTGGGTTATTGTTTGACATGGCTGTAAGTGACACATAATGTGGATAAAACGCGAACCCTTGACCAAAGCGATGTCAAGCACCAAGGACGCTCAGACTGCAGATCTTGGTGATGATCAAGCCGCAGCCAAAGTGAGACGATCTGCTGCGCCTTGAAATGTCCTCATGTGTCAAAACCATGGCTATCTACCGCATACCATCGATGCCCTCCAATACCCGGAAGTCTATCAGCCTCTTTCGATCAAACGGTAAGGCATTGATCTCGTCACGAGGCTCGCACCGGACAAAAGTGAGCGAACGGAGATGACGAAGAGCCAACAACGAATGTAGTGCCTCTCGCGTGAAAAGAGACCGCCCGGATCGCCTATGACCAACAACAAGGCATTGAAGTGAAGCAGAAGATGAAATGTTGAGCAAATCAATCTCGGTCCCTAATAACTCCAAGGCTTGAAGACGATCAGCTAGTCTGATGAGGATGGTGCGTAACTCTAAGTTGAGTTGAGGTGTGAACTTATTAATCATCAGACGTAACTCAGTCAGAGAAGCACATCCTGATAAAGGGGCTATGGTCCATGCCGATTGCTGAGGGAAATTTTTTGAATCGTGCCCAAGATGTAAGATTTGTAATCGAGGCAGCTGAGTGAGTGGATTAAGATACGCAGCTTCGAAAGGCACCACCAGCATACGGACAGAAGTTAGTGAAGAAAATAACGAAAGCATACGAGTAAAATCGTGGTTGAAACCAGAATGAACAATCGATCGATCATTACAAGCAGAATGAACTTCCTTCAGAAGCAATGGCCGACTGGGAGATACTGCTAGAGCCGACATGGCCGAAAGGAATTCTCTGCTAATTTGACAGTGCGGCAAGGAGAAGTGAGTGAGTGACGGTAACTGAGATAGGACGTTTGAAATGCTTCCTAAGAACTGAGCCGGAAGTGTATCAGCCCAAAGGGATAATGAGAGTGACTGTAAGTCAGACAAACGATTCCAAGGTCCTGTGAAGAAAGGCGTTAGATCCATGCATGGATTAGAGCCAAATGCTACACACACTACCCCGAAGTCCAGATGCGTCAGCTTGCGGAAGAAGAAGAGGAACTCAATGGATATAGGATCAGACGTAGAAATATGAAGGTGAGTCAGTCGGTGTGAGAAATTCTTAACGAAGGCCTGTTCATCCCATCGCCCCCCGAAAGAGAACAATTGCACACTCGTTGCGGCATAGAAAGGGGCCAAGCGAGACAGATCACCTGCGACCTCAACAGGTATTGAAATAGCAGTAACCCAGTAGCACAGCGGTGAGGTACTGAAAATCTGCGATGCATCGTTATTGATCGTGAGACTGGGCACAGGAAAGTCGATAAGCCGTAGCCATGATGATGCCGGAAACAAGTCGTAGGCAACATGCCGATGACTCCACCGCCTCAGCTCATTGAAATGTCTGTACCGAAGGGGCGATTCAATTGGTTCTTCAGCCATCTTTTTACCTACAGCAGCCAGTCTGTCGTAAGATTTTCGACAACATTGTATAAGTGCGTTCAGATCGCAAAGTGTTAGAAACGAGCACATATTGTAGCAAAGGACATCAGACCATTCAGGCGTAATGAAAGGGCTGCTTTTACGGAGAGACGATATCGATCGAGATACAGTGGACGGAGTCGCAGAGCTGTTCCCTGTTTGGAGAAGAGTCTCACTCACAGTTTCCACCGTCCATTTGATGAGATTCAATAAAATAACAGATACTGCTTCGTTCCGTGAAACAGCCGATGAAAACTTGTTGCTGTCGATAACAGCATCCACCACAGTGCAATCAGATGCATGTGTGTCTAGCAACTGATACGCCTGGCGCAGGCTGCCACAAGGCTGATCCGATGATGCTAGCCATCTCCAAGCCAAATCCACTATTTCTGGATCTGATTGGCGATCCGCAATAAGCAGACGCTCCAATTGGCATAATATATCCTCATTGCCATTGACACGAATAATGTACGATTCGGCGCATTCTTGCTCGTATCTGGACCAGAGGACAGCATAGTGATAGATGGGAGTGTGAGTGTCTGAGTCTTGAGGTGACTTGTCTTTGCGACTAAGCTGGTCAGGGGGGATTGAATGAGAATGAGAAGCAGATGGCATTGAGATTAAGAAAGCGGAAGATGATGCACCAGATGGTGAAATGTTGGTCAAGACAGTCTGAGTCTGACTCATGCTGTGCACAGGTGAGTGAGTTTCATATCCCCGACTGAGGCTCCTCTGTTGCGCCTCTGACGCAGACTCCTTCGCTACATATAAACATAGCTTCTTCATCAGAGCGAAGAAAGCAAATGGATAGTGAAGAATCAGAGGAACGCACAAACGCGGACAGTAATGAACGTTCAGGATGTGACAGATGTTACGGGGAAGATCGTTGGTGTCAGCACTCCTCTCCGTCAATTTGTGGGCTCTTCTTGCGTTTGACCCAAAATCTTCACTAATTCCTCTTGTCATTTCGCAAAATTCTTTTCATAGAAATGACAAGCAGACCTCAACAAGGAGAGAATGAGAAGAACAGAACGCGTACAAAAAGTAGCAGATATAAGTGAATATAAAGAATATTTAGTAAACAGTGAGGTAAAATAACTGAAAAATATTTAATTGTTTACATAAATTAATACCGTTTGACATATTCTTTTCTTATTGTTGTATCTCTATCCAAACAGTCGTCCATTTTCTCCTCTTTCTCTCTGCTGCTTCTTTTCTCTTCAGCTTCTTTACGGTTAAGGCGGTTAATGATTACGGCGACAAGATTGACATTCTTAGAGAAAAGAAGGAGAGAGGATAGAGGGAGGAGGGAATGACAGAGAGGGGAAAGGAAAGAAGGCATCACTGACTTATTGTGTTCTACCCTCTCTTCCTTTCTTTCCTTGTCTTGTCTTTCTTCTTGATTTCCCTCGTGTGATTATTCATTGATTCTCTATTTTCTTCATTTCCCAAGATGAAAAAACTTCTCCATAAAATGAGCACTGGGAAAAGTGCACCAATGGTCATAAGATGACACAGATGTTAACATCAGACGACTTAGAGATAGCTTATCTCGCTACCGGCCATATATTCACTGTTGTGCACATGTCTATGGTGCCTCTGCTCTCCTCAAGTGATTTTCTCCACTGTGCACTCAACGGCTATCGATGTTCATGGATCACTGGAAAGCACAACATGAAAGCTAGAAGGAGCCGAGCAGGAGTTCAGACGGGAGATGAATACACGCAGACTGCCTGTTGTAGTATATCAAGCCGTAGCCTCTCACAATATATCCATCATAAGCACACAGTGTGCTGTTGTGCTCAAATGCAGTTCGTCTTAGGCTAAGGTCAGCAGGGAGGGGCTCAATGCAACATCACCATACCAAGCGTAAGGCATATTAATATCATACAGAATGATAGAGTTATTAGTACGCGAAGTCTCTACCTAATGTGTTGATATTGATATTGTACTATCCTGCTGAATTGCACGTCAGTATATCTTCTGAAGATAAAAAAAGGAAAGCTGGAAGCAGCATTAGCATGACTGATTGCAATTCAGTATGTGGATTGCTGCAGACAGTAGGGAACACTTGCACACATATGCAATCCTGTTTGCTGGCAGTGGATGTCCATATACATCATTGTGGCTTTCGTGATTCAAGTGAGGGAGATACTGCAAGTCCTCGTGTAGAAAAACAATTGTTGCCACTTCTTAAATAAAAGATGTGTATTATCTTCTATGCTGTCGTGTGAGTTTCCATTCTGTGTTATTCACTGCATTTTGGTGAATACACTACTGATGCCATCCATGTGTGGTACGATATAATGTAGATGATGCAGAGGAAGAGCAGGTAGAGGAGAAGCCTAGGATGCCAGCGACGATTTTGGCGCTTAGTAGCAAGCTTTGTAAACAAGTATCGTTTCTCTATGCAATACTAGCGTCGACGTCCTATTCACTCGCTGCTCCTCATATGAATGCTCAGATTGGCATCTTTCTTCGCTAACTCTCGAATTCGAACATATTGGCTATGATAAAGTAAATTTATATGCATACATTGCTTGTTGGTCTCTATATATTGTCGCATTCTTTTGCTCGAATTTGCTTTAAACACTGCAATGTTCTGTCAAAAGGCTATCTTAGAGTTCCGCCTCTGTAGTTCAAAGTAAGTTTGTGGTCAAATTTTCCTAATAATATTATCCCGAATGAGTAATGTTTGATACAGAAATGTTTTAATTAGATTATCAAATTGATACAGAAATATACGATGGATTGAATTTACTTGGAGTTGTTATGCATTCGTTCCTCGCTAATGCAGTTAAATGTACGTATACAACTGTGGTATGCGATGGATGTGTATGGGATGGATTTTATTACCATTGTCAACACTTATCGTCCAACCATAGACAAAAGTTCGTTGTTAACTGGTGAATACGTTGTATGGAAATGAAATACAATTAAATGGCTATTATATCAATACTTGACTCTGTGCCCCCCATTCGCTACTAATAGTTCCAATCTAACAGGCATGCTTCTGCACAGATTAGATGCATATTGTACTGTTGTCGCTTTCCATTCGGCCATGATGAACTTCTTCAATTGAACAATTGTCTTTGGGTGACGAGCATAAACACGACGCTTTAAATCATTCCACAGATTCTCTATAGGGTTGAGATCAGGACTATAGGGTGGCCATTTCAATACTTCTATTCCTGTTGTAAACAAATGTGTTCGAGTGGGTGCAGCTCTATGAACAGCCCAATTATCATGTTGGAAAAACCATGCACCTGGAGTAAAGAGTTTTGAATATGAATTCTTGAGATTGTTCTTGAGGATACTCACGTAGCCTTCTGCATTTAATGGATCATCATAGAATGCAAATTGTCCTAATCCTTGTGCTGATATACATCCCCAAAGTGAAACTTTGCCTGATAATGACATATCCTTTTTACGCATATACTTAGGATCATATTCTCTATCAGGTGGATGCTGCACCCATTCTTGTCCACATTGCCCTGGGTCTCATCATTAAATAATAAACGTGACCATTTCTCTTCATCCCACTCTTTCCATTCAGCAGCAAACTTTAAACGCCTACGTAATGTTGAAGGAGAATACTTATATTCTTTTTTTTTATACGACCATGTAAACCACAATCATCCAAACAACGACGCACAGTACGAGCAGAAACAGGGAGCTCTAACTCTCTCACTATGTCTTTCGGTACAATATTAACTTTTTCATCAGCATAATTTACAATCATATCATCCATGGAGATTGACAGGGAAGGAGGACGACCACTACGATCACTATCACATAATAAATGAATGTTTTCCCAACGTCTTATCCACTTATACACAGTGTTCTCACTGCAATTGATAATATGTGCAACTTCTTTGCCTGTTCTTCCTTCTTTATGTAATATCACTATTCCTGCTCGTTCAATATCACTCAATGGATCAATACAACCAGCAGGTCTGTTGAAGAGACCAAGATGAGGAGAAGAAGGGAGTGGTAAAGGTGATGTGGGTGCAGAATAATACTTCTTTAGACGCTTATTGTTGCACAGCTTACATAGACTGTGTCCGTCTGATTTCTTCAATACTGTATATCTTCTACAGTGTTTACAATGATACTATTCATTACAATCATCATTTCAAAGAAAAAGCACCAGAGCATTCCGGAGGACAGAGAGCAAGAGACACACAGTAGGTAAGAGAACTCATTGAGTACTATAGCCCTGTCTTTCTTTGGTTTTCTTTTTTTCAGTACTTACAGTAGTGGTCATGTTGAGAGTATAGTATGATGTGATGAATTGAGTGGAAGAGTAGTGAACTAAATAGAGAAGAATTGAGAGGAAGACGGAGAGGGAGAGAAGACACAACAACGCTATTACAGCTGAAGTCTATGCTCATTGAGACTAGTATACATCTCTAATCTCCTCATTGTTGCTTTGCTCCTTGTTGTGTGGTTAATGTCTGCCCAGTGTATGTCCGATTTCCTTTCCCTCTTCTCTGTGTTGAATGTTCAAAAGGGAATGAATTCATTTCGAAGTTGGAACGAGAAGAAATCACAATTCGATCCACAATTCAATGAAATGATGTTGTATCAAAGATTAAATTGCACACATGTTCTAGGAAAGTGATGCATTACTATAAAGAATAATCACAATTGTTCTTGCGTACACCATTATTGCAGAACTGGATGTTGCAATTTTTCTTAGCCACAACGAACTTCAGTCTATGGTTAGATGATTGAAATTTGTACTAACCATACCAACAGATGCAACGGGACGAGAAGGTTTCATCCTGACTGGGGCTAACAGACCAATCCGAGCTACATCGGTGTCCAACAGACAAACGATGGATCGCACAACTTCTTGCATTACACATCCGGTTTATCTGATATAGTGTTGAGATTTGAGATTCTCAAAATACGCTGAAGAGACGGTAGATCTGCACTTTTAGCGTAATCATTAAACTCAACATATAGCTGATATGTAGCGTGTAACAGAAAGCTAACAATACACAGAAGCTGAAGTTGAAAGAACAGAAGATGCTACAGTATGCACAGACGTTCGTAACAAGAAAAAGCAAACAGATGACTGCATCATTCGCCTTAAGCGTGTTGTTGGTGCACGGCGACAGAACTCCTGCTGGATTTGGGAATGCGAAGTTGGATGAAGTGGGAAGCGGCTGAGATGCTATTGAGGCTGCAAAGCAAGAAAAGAAGTGGCGAGTGTGCACGTTACAGTTGAGAGAATGTCGTATGAAGCCTTGAATATTGTTTGATATATATCCCATCTTTCACTACGGTATGTCGAACACGAACCTCATTTCCTGTGTGTGCATTCCACATTGAAATATAAATCCATTGCCATCTAAGCAGAAATCATAATTCAGCAGCACACCTTCTCCGCCACTGAGTTGAAATAACAAGTGCATGGTTTTACTGCAGCCCGGCACGTTACATCGTGGCGGCATAGGTCGCTCCGCCCAGTTCGGAAATCCACCTAACTTGTCGCCTGAATGGGGTTTGATACTGACAATTCCTTGCGTACGATTCCAGCACTGACTATCAGCACTAGAGAGACGCTGAGACACTCGACTGCGAACAATAGACGAGTTAGAGTAGAATGGGAAATCTTCCATCAGCTGCCAACCACTAATGAGACGCTCTGGAAAGACAGTGGATGGTGATGCTGTAGTGGTTGTCAATGCGACAACGTTAACTGGCGTTCCATTTGGCTTTGACTCCCCTGAGCCAATAGTAGTCTGAGGCTCACCGAATGATTGCAAAGGCTAGACACTATGTGTACTGACGATTGCAATCTAGTTGTCTCTCACCTACTATTTCAAATAGTATTTGAGCACCTCAAGCTTAGATAACGGAATCAAGAAGGAAGAAGAGCAAAACGGATTGAACAGAACAAGGAGCATGAAGAGATGACAACAATATTATTTGATAATTTTAATGTAACTGTGCTTATACGTACGATAAAAGTTTCCTTCTTTCATGTAATTTCATATTTGTGCTGTTAATTGTTGTCCGCTGGCTGTCCCCTCCCCTCTTTTGCCTCGCAGTTCACTGAACTATTACTAAGCATTTATCATAGGGTGATATTCATAGAGAAGTGATATTGGTAATACTAGTCATTACATTTCACATAATAGAACTACGATTCATAGTCCTCCAGTGTGTATCAATCTTGATCTGTGTGTTATTTCTCTTCCATTATCACCTTAATTCTCTCTATACCATTATTTCATATAAATCTAACTATTCTTTATCATAATGGCTCATTCACATCATCATCATCATGATAATTCATTACTGACTCCTGTTACAGACAGTATGCCTGGTACGGGTATGGGTGATGATATGAATATGGGCATGAATATGTGGTTTACCTGGAGTCGTTGGACAACAGTATTATTTGAAAGCTTTGATGTATATAGAACAAGTGAATGGGCATTAGCAGCATTAGCGATTTTTGCAATGGCATTAGGAAGGGAAGCATTAGCTATATGGCGTGTACATCGTCGTCGTATTCGTGTTAATCAACTTCGTGCTCGTCGTGCTGAATTAACCAAAGATGATAAAAAATCTACATCATCCTCATATACACATGTATTTCATCCTGCTGCATTTCAAACTCAAACCACACAACCATTATTACAAGAACAACATCATGAAACACAAACTAATAATTCTTGTGCTATAGAGAGTAACACTCAGTGTATATTGAACCAGCTACTCGATTCCTTCTATTATGGTGGTTCAGTAGTATTAGGTTATTTTCTTATGCTTATCATCATGTCTTATAATTCAGGTTTATTCATCGTTGTAGTTGTATCTATATTCTTAGCGCATTTCATACTTCACTCATTGTACTATATGTACATGGTTCCATCTGGTGATGCTAAACAGACAATCAACGGCATCGACGTGTCTTTGTTACCTGTCCTGTCAGGTGATCATTGCTGCCCTGAAGTTGTTGAATAGACAATTTAATCTATTCAGTCATACTGGGTCTTAATCATTGCTGCAGAATGCTGTGATATTGTTGTTGTGCTGATGTTGGCGCTCTAGCTTTCATTTGTATGCTTAATTAATATTTACAGTCAGAACATATTGGATCTATATGTTCAGTATATATAAAAATCGAATAATTCAGAATTGTATCGGAAAAACAATTGGGCATATATATTAAAGCGATAAAGTGACTATCTAAAGCCATACATATATTTTGTATCTCTGCCTCGCGATGTTTAGCGGCCGCGATTTAAAATATTCATCCGCTCATTCTGATTATCTGCTAAATCTAGCTGTCTACCTAAATACCGAACACATGCTTCTGATTGATTATTTTTCTCCAATAATTCGTCATGGTGGGCTTTGAGTTGAGATTGAGAAGCCTGTGCGGCACGAAAGTGAGACATACCTTGCTGAAAGTGGTGCTCGGCCAAGTTCATATGATCAGCATGGACATTCATATCTGAAATTGACAAGTGCATATACATATACAAAAATATCAAAAAAATTGAATCATTAGACTTGTTTGTTGATGAAGTGGTACCAGTTACAATGTCACTCACCTAATGCTTCTGTTGGATTCACAGGCACAGGTCTGTTGTTGGCAATGGGTGCCTGGTGAATGGGACCGTTATGTGCACCCGGAGCTGGTTGAGCATGATTTAATTGAAATTGACTGACAGGATTATTGATGAGATTAGCTGAGAGAGGTCGTGGATATGATGAAGAGGATGAAACATGATGATGTTGAGAGGAGAGGATATTTGACATGGAAGACTGTGGTACAGCTTGGATATTTGGATCTAATCCACTTTGAGGTTGAATAAAATGCAATGTCTGCGTATGTTGTGTAAACTGTGTACTCATCATATATGTACTGTGTTGATTAGGAATGGCTGTAGTCTGGCGGTTGGGCGCATGACCAACGACAAAGTTTGATACAGGTTGACGGTCATCATGTACAGAAGATGAATGAAAGTTCAGTTGAGGATTTACGTTAGCCGGCGTAATTCCACTCATATTAACCCCAGCTGCCAATTGTGATTGTGGAACCGTATTTTCCAGACTAGAATTATTATTATGATATTCTGATGAAATCTGCAGTCCTTTCTGCTTTGCATATGCACGACATGCTTCATCAAGTTTATCAACAAGAAAAAACCATTTGTGTTTTATACAGATTTCTCTTAATTTAACAACATAATCTGTTTTTGTCATTTGCCATACACCAAGAAACTCAGTTGCTTGTAATGTAGTATTATCATTGTTAGATTCAATTCCAGTCACATATTCATCCATGTTAAGATCTTCAGCTAATATCTTCCATCTAGATTGGCCTCCTAATAAAATTAATACTGGTTTTATTGTATTAGGACCAATTGCTGATACAAGAAGAGAGGAAAGACATGAAGGAAATGGTGCCACAGGAATGGATTCATAATGGTTCTGATTATCACTATTACCATTAAATCCTGTTGCAGTAGCTTTGCTTTGAAGAATTGTTGTTGATGGAATAGGAAAATGATGATGTTGTGGAAAAACAGGTGATGCTAAAGGGGATATGTTGTTCATACCCAACCATTGTCTTTGTTCTTGATGCCTTCTGTCAATAACTGATCCGGGTTCTATTGAATCCTCTTCACCATCTATTATACTGTTATTATTATGAGATACTAAAGATGATGAATTAGAAGAGGATGAGGAACTGGGATTTGGATACATGATGTTCTGTATAGAACTAATTCTTTCTACCTCCCTTCTCTGCATTTTCTACTATTGTTCACAGTTGTTCTAATTGAACTGCCTTGATCCCATGATTTATCACAATCAAGAATCCATTTCTTCCTTCGAATTCCTTCCTTCATTCATTTCATGGCTTTCTAGCCTTCATCTTTCTTTCTTATTCTTGATCAAGGATTGAAAGGTGGCTAAAGAGGCATTTCTGAACGAAGAAATTTGGAGAATAGAGGAGAGAACAAATTTTTAGTAGTTTCCAGAAGGTTTGACATACAGTCACACTGTGGATACACATCAAATACATTATAATATAACATCCAACTGATCATGGCATAATTCTTATTCCCAGTCTCTATGTATATTTTATCAAATCCTCTCCTATCTTTGTTTCTCCTCCTTCCAATGTGTTTTCTAAGCTGGGAAATATGTCTTAGCTCTTTCTCTTTCCCTTCTTTTCTTTTCTCTTTGATTCTTTAGCCTTTTCTCTTTCTCTTTAGCAGAAACAATAAACAGTGACTGGGAGAGGAACAGACAGTGACACACTGTGACATACACACAGCACATCGCAAAAACAAGTCATTCTTAACGATAACAGAATCTATTAGACGTCAGGTATGCATTCTCTGTTTGTCTCTGCTTTCTCTTTCATTTAGTCTCAATTGTCATTCATTTCTCACAGTGTCAAATGATGTTCTGTTTAGATTCAGTAACACTAACACTGACTGACACTGTGATAACAAAGTGACTCAAGTATTCAGTGGAAGGTTCAATAGCAATGTTTTCATACTTCTAATCGCTATACTTGACCATCATGGATCCCGCCTCTGGTGACCCTAAACTTCAACATAATCATCTTCATCATCATGTTACAAAATCCTTAGATGATCAGCATATTGTTAATGGGCAAATTAGAAATCATGAGCAATCTACAAATGGAGATACAAGTTCTTCGTCGCATGGTGGACGATATGCGAGTCCTCTTCATCGTCCTCATTCACATCAATCAGTCAGTCTTGAAAGTTCTGTTATTGGTACCACTACTCCTCAAAGTGCTTCTGATCTTAATAGTAGAATGAATGTTGGAAGAGAAAGTTCATCACCACCTGCATCAAGAGGAGATTCTGAATGTGAAGCTATGGTTGAACGGAATGATTCGCGCGCTGCTGCTCAAATTATGCCCATTCCTGTTGAGCCGTATCCATGCAAAGCAAAACACATCTCATTACCAACTGATGAAGATTACAATAATAATACATTATTACAGTCAGGCACGATAACAACTACGTTTCGGCCAGCACCCACAGTTCCATCCTCTTCTTATCACTTAGTCTCCCCACATACTGCTACTAATACCAATATTCGAAGTGTCCATTCTAATAATTTTGATCAATTCAATATAGCTCAAACTGGTATGCCACAGTCTTATCAGGCTAATCAGCGGTCTCTGAGCCAGTCTGACTTTAATTCAAATGCAATATCTGGCTTTGTCCCAAACGCAGGCCAGAATAGTACTTTAGCCATTCTGCAGTCAAGGAATTCAATGTTACAAGTACATAGTGTTAATGACATTCAATATCAAAGCCAGTTTGATCAGTCATATCCTTTTTCTACTCGTTTTCCACTATTATTAGTGTCTGCCATTCGTCCAGGCACTATATCTCCTGTTATTAAACCATTATCTCAATTTAATAGATGGAAGGTATTAGCTGAGGCATTGGATTTACATCACCATGTTGATAGTATTGAATCCCTCCATCAGAATGCTTTTAATCAAGTTACTGCATTATTTGATGAATGGAAAATGAGTAAACAAGATTATGTCATCAAACTTCACGAATTTCTAATCAATCAGAAATGGATTTTTATTGCTCATGAACTTAATACTGCTTGTCAAACACATCTTAATATGCATAATAAAGATGTCAATGGTATGGTTGAACAACAAGTGAAAGTTAAATGTCATACTATACAATCTTCTAACTTTGGTCTCCTTGCACCTGCTACTGATTCTCCAATCTCATTAATATCCCCTAGTCATTCTCAATATATTTCTCATCATCAATCCTTAGGCTATCGTGGTGTAACAGTTCAACCACAACCCATTCAACCAATGCTCAATCAAGGTTCTACGTCATATAAGCACAATCAGTCCGGCAGTGTTTCTGTTGCCTACAGTCATCCTGGACCTGGTCCAATAAATAGCTATCCACCATTGCGAACACAAACAGAAAATTTTCCTATTTCATTTTCAGCAATTGACACAGCACCTGTCTCTGATATCAATAATATACTGCCAGATCCTCCTCCTATAATACGGAAAACTCCTTTTTCTTTTCACTTACTGTCGGTTGGAAAGTTATATACCGTACTTGAATCTGTGCTTAAGCCCCCTGCTACTTTGATTCCATCTAATTCTATCCCAATGACATTAGTTGAAAATGATTCTATCACTAATCTGAAACGTCTTCATGAACGTTTACAAAGTCGTTCTGGAGACGATGTACTTGCTGATGTAACTCCATTTGATCTGTTCTTATTATTTGATTGCTGTTTACAACCATTACTCATGCCTATTCTTGGTGATATTCGTGTTAAAAAGTTACGCAAAACTCTTGATCTTACTCAACATGTGGCAAAAACAGTCATTATTCATTTATATTGCTCTATAAGACAAATGGAGGCCTGTCCACTTCTATTCTTGCAAAAGGATGTCGACAATCCTGAGAAGTTCAATAATGGCTTAAATGGCTTTCCTCCTTTACCTCCACTAACTGCTTTAGATCCTGGACATCAGTCCGAGCAAGACTTAAGTGATTTTCATTTTTTGTTATTTCATGCTCTTTTTCTATGTTGGCATTTACTGCATGTAATGTTAGATGTAGACTATCCATCTCTTGATCATCATCTTCTTAATCCCGCTTTATTTCCTTTAGAACCACTTAGTGCCACAACACGTGATGCTAGACAAATCTCAATGGCTTATTTAACTAAATCAGATTTATTCACCAGAAAATTGATGAGTCGGTCTGGTTATTCTCATAAGGCTCCGTGCGCCTCACATGTTCATGCACTGTTAGTTGAAACACTGGTCACTCTGAATTCATTATTAATAGCATTTCATCCTATTGTTGAATTATTACCAAGACCCCCTAAGGATACACCACACTTAGCAAAAATGACGTCACCTTCACGCTCAGTATCAGAGTCTATACGGCCTTCAAACACAGCTACTGAGCAGAATCAAATGTTTAGACAGTATTCTCTATCTGATCAGCATGCAAACATTATGAGTCGTATGGGCTTGTTATATGCCAAGTACCCTGAATGTTTGCATGAGACTCTGGGAAGACTGGAATCTGAATATCCACAGAGTATGTCTTCTGATACTTCATTGGCTACTCTTGTATTGAATCTTATGCAAGAGTTTCACAAAGCTTGTTTAGATGCTCATCTTGACAGTCACAGTTTAACAGACACTGTAACTGAAATAGATTCTAAAGAGTCACAGTCAACGCCAATTGATACTCAAGCTCATGAATCTATGATTGGTGCCCGTTGGATTGGACCAGAATTACTTCTTCCATGTGTTCAACCTGATCGTCATACTGCATGGCTGTCAATATCCTATCATCCAAATGAAAAACAACTTCAACAAAATGAAAGTGAATTATTACAAGGATCACTTTTCTTTAGACTAGATGACATGGGACAAGAGAATGAACATATTCTATCATCAGATACTGTTGAAGGCAATGAAGGCAGCAACATACATGATCGCGTTGGACGACGCTCTTCTAGCCCTTTTGTTGTATCTCAGTTAGTATTCACTGGTGTGTTAAATGATCTTATCAAATCCTCTCCACAATTTCCTGTTATATTTGAACTGCTTTGTCGTGCTCTGTTGGTGAGATCAACCAAGGCTGAAGAGTTGTCGAATTTTCAGGTAGCGCGTAACTCTACCAATCTTTATCACATTGGTCCAGAGGGTCAATCTTATGGTGATGGTTCGAATTCAGATTCAAGTACTTTAGATCGATTATTGAGTCCATTGGGTTTATTTATTAGCTGGTGTGAACAAAAACGAAATCATACACCAACCCAATTTAAACTCGGTTTATCATCAACAACTTCTTCTCCTTTAATAAACAGTACTCAGGCTGGAGTGAACGCAAATGCAGTTTCATCTCTGACGCTTCCACAATCCGCAGCAATGGTTTATCCCTCTAGTCCTCGACCTCGTCCTATGGTTGACAAATCTACCGTGATATCCCGTTCATTTCCTATGGCCTTGACTGCATTAACCGCTTCATCAGCACTCATTGCTAGTTTCTTTATCGGTGTCAGATACAGATTAGCAGCAGCTTGTCAGTCTACAGATTCATGCCGCGAGTCAATACATCATACAGCTTTTGGAAGTGTATTTGGTCAAGCACGTACAATACACGGCGCGCCTTTCCTCTTTTCTCATATTCTCTCTTGGGAGCACCTCAATTTTGCTGCTCGGCTTATGCATGCTGACAAACGAAGACAGTTGCAGAGAGTATGTCATTCTCAGGCGGTCGAGTGTAGGAAGTCTATGATCATGAATCTCAATAACTGTCATAGTAAGACCGAGCATCCTTTGACAAAGCTTATAGCTGATAGTCAATTGGCTCAAGCTTATTTAGATTCTCATGATATTATTACTGGATCTTATTGTTATAACCATCTTACCTCTTCTCAACTTTGGTTACGCACCGATCACTATCGTCCTCACAATTCTACTAGAGCTGGAACAGATAATCTCAATTTTCCGCCTTACAAACCTTTAGATATTCGTCTTTTAACTCAACATGATTACACACCATCAACTACCACTGGTACATATACTGTCGATCCATTCACAGATGGTATGCCAAGTGATTTTGCTGATGCTCCTGTCATTTCAGCTTATGACATGACCCTGAATTGCAGTTCATTAGTCCGAGAACATATACAGCCATTGATTTGCCTTTGTAGTGATCGTATAGATTTGGTTGAAACATCAACTGCTCAATCTCATTCAGATGCTAAGATTCAATTCACACATGGTTCTTCTAGCAATCTGGCTTTTATGGAATCATCAAGTCCTCATACAGAGAGCAGTCAATCTATTGAAGACAGTGTAATTTCTCCAATCTTAGAAGGTTTAGCTTCTGTTATGCCTCCATTTATTAAAATCGAGAACAATAATAATGTTGATGTGGTTGATCTTCTTGACAGTTTGGGTGAAAGAGGTTATCACGTTATATTAAGAGGCAAAAGCGGAGTGGGAAAATCGCAGTTAGCGTGTAGTATGCCACGCACACCAGCATTGGCAAACATCTTCCAGCTGATTCACATAGATTGCAGCTCCTATGTTCGTGTCTTAGATGAATATCGTAATATTCTTCGTCGTTTTGAACCTCCTGTTAATGCTGATGATCCTTTGGCTTTATTGGCTGGCGGAAGCTGGCTGAAACAAGTCAATCTTATGAGTGACTCTCAGTTAATACGGGCATTTGGTGAACATCTTAGATCACCTCTTTGTCCACGTTATCTACTTGTATTTGACAATTTATCCACCGAAACTTCTGATGGCGGAAATGGAGAAAAGGTATGTGTATTTCAACGCGTCTTCCGTTTAAATTGGCTTGATGATTTAGGAGATAAACATTTTCTTCGTATGGTAACCAGCAATGTTAAGGATGATATGATGGTTTTCAACCCTGATGGCAAATCATCAGTGGTTTCCATTAATTTACAATGTTTATCTAAGGAAGGAAAGATCCGATTGATCTGTAATAGATTTACTCAGCCTGAACAAAGATGTCAACAAACTCAACGACAGCAAGATGTGAATAATCCTGGCCCATCTCAACATCCTGAGCGTATTTCATTCGATCGTGCTAGAAGTCTTCTGTCTGTTGAAGTTGATATGGATGATAAAAAGGATAATACAGGTGTCAAGTTCACCGCTGAATTGATCGCAATACAAGAGATGAGAGAATTCACCACTGCTCTCCATGACTCAACATTATTGTTAGTTCTTGCTTGCAATTACATTCTTAAGCAGAATGAATCTGTTCATGGTAGTTGTCAGCCAGATGAATGGCTTTTGCGCTGGACTATATGGATGAGAATGTTTAGATTAGATTTAGCTGCTAAGACAAGGCAACTCACTGATAGATTAAGTACTGTGACAAAGCAACAGGATGAATTGTCGCCATCAGAAAAACTAAGCGTGGCTGCATTATTTCTATTAGTGTGTGAAGAATTTCTTACGGTAAGAGGTGCTCGTTTTGAACGTGATATCAATCCTTCTGATGCAATATCACCAACAGATGGAGAAATTGTGCAAAGACAATCTTATACAAGTGCTGTGGATCATACAAATCACAGAGCTGTAGATACACGGTTTTGTGCAAGTGAGAGGATTATTGCATTTCTCAGACGCTGTACTTATCTCAAGTATGATCATGTTCCTGAGTGTTTATTGCGAGACTTAGTTACTTCTAACGGTGAATGTCATCCTTTATTAGATCAATCTATACTATCTGTGAGGGAACAAGGAGTAGCACGAGCTGATTTTAGCACTTTGTTGAAACTTGTGTTAGATCTGCAGCTGTTGAAGTATCACACAGATGACGCGAATGAACGTGTGTTTCATATGCATCAGCTAGTTGCCAATGCCATACACGAGACGATACGTGTATTGCCAGCATACTTAAATGCACTTCAAACAGCCTTTTCAAATTTAGCTTTAGTCGGCTCACCAGCCACTAGTGATGCACTTTCACCACAGTCAGGAAAAAGCTCCTATAATACAGTTGGTGTGTCAGGCCTCTCCACTTTAACTGCCAACACTGGCTCTCCACTAATTGAAGAAGTAAATGCACTTGTTGAATCTCGGCAATCAACAACACGTCCAGTCTCTACAGTACAGCAGCGTGTACCCATACCTGCTCGTGAAGCCATTGGTCGGCGAATCTTTCGTTTGCTACAATGTGAACTAGATAAGTGGTGTAGTATTGAGCGGACATTTGTCAATGAGAGAAAGCGATTTCATCTTCTTATTCCTATACTTAAGAACGCTGAATATTTCCTAATCACAGATGCTAAAACTATGCATATGCCTGACGCTGTTGATGAGCTGTATGAGCGGTTGGCATATTGCTATCTATATGGTGCACAAGACGCAGTTTATGCATTGGAAATGTTCAGTCAAATTGATTCATGTGCTTTGCAATCAATAATCAAAATCTATGTAGCTTCATATCACGATAAAGTGACGGAAGATGTCAAACTACAAGAAGCTGTGGAACGCTTTGCAGACAAAGCAACCAACCTCCAATCACTATCATTTCCATTCCTGAATCATTTGTGTTGGACATTCTATCAATTACAACATCCTCAAATGTGCAAGTGTCTATTGAGACTGGCTGCAGCATTGACAGACAATCATCAATTAAAAGGTGACTTGACTCAGCAAATGTTTTTACATTTACAAGCTGCACTCACGTATTACAATGCCTTTGACTATGAACAAGCTTTGCGATTATTACAAGATGCCTTTCCACATTTTTCTCTCTCTCTACCTTCTACTGTTTCTTCCAAAAATGTACAGGCTCCTGATGGACAGCGTCGTGATTTAACAACTGTAGATCGGCCTCATCTCCCTTCTATTGCTGCTGAAGTTCCTTACCATAATTCCAGTCCCAATCTTCATGCTGGTATTGGTTATCGTTTGATGTCACTGTGTTGTTGGCAGCGTATAAAAACTCTGTTAGATCAGCTGAGCTCTTATGGTGGCGGTTCTTCGACTAGTATGCGCAGTGCATCAAACAAAGGCAGTGTAAGTGTAACACATGGACCTGGGTTTAATCCCTTACAGTCTATTGGAGAAGCTTGTGGCTATCTTGCAAAGGCAATGAGTTATGTAGCAATCTCAATGTGGAGGTTACAGTTGCATTACTCTTCAGCTGTACTTGAGGAAATAAAATGTACAAATGTAGAAATATGCCGGGACCAACCACGTGCATTTGCACACGCATTTATTCCACATATTCTTCCTACAATATCTAACAAGCAACCTTCACACTCACCTGACTACTTTGACAGTCCCAGTCAAAGTCATAGTTACAGTAGCAATGTTACAGTGCCTAGTATGGAAATGCTTCTCTCTGTTGATGCATGGTATAGACTAGAGCAACTTGAATCATGGCTTTATTCTTTATGGCTCAAGGAGAATACTTTATCTTACAATATTCTTTCTCCGCAAGAGAAACAGAATGTCCCTGAGCAACTCAAGTCGTTACTCAAAGTTGACGCCAGAAATAGGTGGTTAGTCTCAGAAACTCGTTATAATGAATTAATTCGTTTGGCAACGCAAATTCATACTCCTTCAAGCAGTGGACTTTATAGGGAGAGTGAAATATTTACACTCTATAGATCATTAGGTGCTTTTTATAGGAATAATCAAGATCACCGAAGATCGTTGGCTGTCTTCTTGCATTCAGTTGATCATGTTCCACAAAGAGATAGTAGAACTAAAATTCAAACCTTGAACTGTTTGTCTGAAGAAGCTTTGGCGCTTTCAGCCTCTGAATTATGTTCAATGATTATAAGAGAATGGGTTGATATTGAGAAGCTCTTAGGTCAGGATCCAGAAACGAAAACATCTTCTCTAAGTATTCAACAAGAATCTAGTAGTAGTACGCTCAGTCATACAAAGTCTGTGATAGTCAATGACTCCATATCCAGCTCTGATGGCACAAATCGTCAATTCTTTGAACTGATTAAATTGTTAGTAAAAAGAATACATCAAATCGTCAACACGTGCACCAAACAACCTGCCCTGGTGATCAGCCCGGCTAATCCTCAACTGCCATTTTCTTCTACTTCATCTCTTGTACCTGACTGTTGTTTCATTTCTGATGATTGCATTATTAAACACTATAAGCTTGTGCGTCGTTGTTGTGAGCCTATATTACGAGGAATAAATGCACGATGTGCTTCTCTACGATCTCAAGCAGCTGTGGAGTTCTCAGAGTTTGTTCATGGCATCATAGGTATATTAACTCAAGAAGCAAAACATGAAATTGGAGGTCGACTTCTTACTCATCTAAAGATGGAGCTTTGGATTGTGCAGCCACATTCAAACAATGCGGCTAAAGTTCCCACAAACTCAGCAAAAATCTTGCAATCCAATCCGCCTGATGTCATTGTCTCCAAGTATCCTGGCTCAAAAAATTCTCTAGATATTGATCGCGGATCTAGCGACTCTACAAATAGTGCTGCCAATAGAAGACCAGTCTTTCATATAGTTACATCGAATGACATGGAATTTGATACTAACAGAGCTTTGATTTCAGTGTTGGAGAAAACGCCGCTATCTGACAAAATCTTTTGGATGTTTGAATCAGCCGATGCACAATTCATGCTTAGACAGGCTTGTGGATTATTACAATTGATTGAAGCTCATCTACCTGAAGTTGTCAGACCAAGGCTTAAAAAGTGTTATAGTATGAGTACGCTTGTCAATGAAAGAGAATTATATTCTGCGTTATCTTTAGCTCTTCTATGGCTTACTCAAATCTTTGCTCGTAAAGTTATTCCAGTCATTCGTAGCTGTACTATAGAACAATTTGATTCAACAATTCAACACAGTTTTCATGATCTTGAAATCAACCCATTTGTTATTGTATTTCCACCAAGACCATTACCAGGTGACTGGTCATCGTTATTAGAACCAAAAATGCCACCTAATACAGTTGTTATACAATCAAGGCTACCAGATAAATATGCTCGGTTACGTGATATTGTACACAATCTGAGCTATCATAATCTGGAGGGTTCGTATAAAGGCTATTCTTTCGGGAAATTCAATCCACTCTTACGCGATTTACTACTAGCTTTATTTCCTAAGCTTCTTGCTACTACTACTGAAGAAATGTTAATCGAAGAAATTGAAAATTCTCAACCATATCCATTAAATCAAACAGAAATCAATTATGCAATGAATGAATTAGGAGCAATTAATGTGGATCAGGCTACTCTGAGATATAATCTTGAGCGCTTCTTTTCAGTCTTTCATACTTTCTTAGGGAAGCTTCTTGGTACCCGTGAACTTTATCGCGTCAACGCTGAACACCTCCGACAATTGCAAACTTTATCTTGGCAAAAGTACAGTAGTACAGTAGGAAAAAGTAAAGAGATGGAATCATGTCTACAGGCATTTCCATACCTATTCACAACACTACATGCTCACACTGATGATAGATTTGAATTGGTGCCTATTGTCAGAGTTTGTTTACAAATTTTTCAATTAACATTGGATAGAGACGGTCGACTGTTGCCTAAACCAACAGAGAATCACAATATTAACACGGGCACAACGATAAACATTTCATGCAGCTCTGGGATATCCGCAGTTGATCCACTTAGTCTCACACGTTCTGTTGGTTCTCCTCCTCTCTCGCCATATACTGTTAGTCCAGCTAGTACTAATATGATTCCTACAGTAAGTCATGTGAATAGCGGTAAGATTATTCAACAACATATGACAGCCACTACTTCACTGCCGATACGCCGTCTCTCTAGCCCATCACCAGTACCCTCTAGTCATGCTGGCTTGGGTTCATCTGTCAATCGATCTCCACCTATTCCCGTTATTGGTTCAAGTCCACGAGTCAATGTACATAGAGAGTCCATATCAAATAAAACTTCAAAACAAATTTCGAGTGCAACAGATAACAAAATAGAAACATTTTTACCACCTATTATGGAGTGTCAACACGAACATCTTTGTCCAAATGCTGCATTTCATAACTGGTTGACTTGCATAATCCGTGTAACAAACCAATGGGAAAAACGTGGTGAGATGGCTGATCATAAATTGCGTATAACTTATCCTGTCGCTTTACAACTTATTTCATATTTAAGATCTGAGCAATTCAACAATAATATATTGAATGGATCTCATACTAATTCTGCAAATATGAACAACACCAATAGTTCTACAGTAACTCTTAGTCGCAATATTTCAACAGATGTGTTTGACTTTCGCCATCATTTACTGAACACTCCATTTAGTTTGGTTCATCGGATATTGGCATTCATTCATAGAGTAGGAATCTATCAAAGTGATGTATTAGCTATGTATGATAAAGCACATGCTACATTTTCATTGGAAAAAGATCTCTTAGATAAGATGATATCAGATGCTACTGCTGCATCTGAGTCAACTGTAAGCGCATCAAAGACTGTAACAGTTACACAGCAACCTGTTACACAAACCTTATCTTTTGCTGATATATCTATCAAGGGCCCCATCAATGATGCAGATAGATCACATAGCTCTGGACTAATGACAAACATTCCAACTGAAAATGAAGTCTCTGCAACTTCCAATGAACATCCATTGAATCCTCCTCACTCTCAGACTTTCACTCATCATCAATTGACACATGGTCAACATCATCACTCAAATGTGATTCAGAATATAAATGTACATGCCAATCGTGCTCAATCTAATAATACCACATCTTCAACTAGTGTGAGTGACGACAGAGATTTTGCTTTTCTTCATTTTCTTCGTGGTCGTTGTTACAATTATATGGCTATTCAACTTCAAAGAATGCGGTTACTCAATTCACAAGAGTTAAGTAAAGCTAAGGAAGATTTTAAAAGATTAGACACTTTTATAGCAATTGAATCTCAAAATCAACTCTCAACATCTGCTACAGTTAATCATAGCTCTACCAAGAATAATGTGTTACAAATGCTTCAACGTCTTGGTTATTACATGATTGAACTTAGATTGGCAATGGCTCATTTATTTATTTTACCTTTTGATGAAAGAAGTAGACAAAATGGAATGGGAATGTTAACAAATATGAATAATGATGATAAAATCATTATTTCAGAATTTATGCCTTCTTTGAATTCACAAAGTTCTACACTTCATGCATGTTTGAAGAATCTTAGAACTGAACGTATATCATGGATATTAGATGATCTTCCTAGAAATTTACAGATCACGCAAGTTTCACATATCTATTCTGATCCTTGTGATGCTCATATATTGCTTGCTATATTACATTTATTTAGAGCTTCACAAGGAATTGTAAGGCTCGTATCTGCTCGTCCAAATGAATCAGCTAATATCAATCGTAAACCAAGAGATTATTTTTATGATGAACCATATTGGAAACTTGTTAATAAAGTTCATGGTAGAATTGAGATTTATTTGTTAATAGCATATTGTAATCTGAATTTATGGCTTGATGCTAAGAATCAAGCAGTTGTAGTAAGCAAAATCTTCAAATTTCCTGAAGGTCACTCTGCACTGTTAGCAAATAACTTAGATCTCAATCGTGATGGTACTCATAATACTGCTCAACCTAGAGCTCATCCTGATACTGGAGTTGCATTATTAGCACTAGCATATTTTTATCAATATTCACGTGGAAAACTTGCAAATGGCATATCACCTCATACTAGTTTAGCCTGTGCAAGTAATTGTTTTCGTTTAGCTGAATCATTTCTTTTACAACAACCATCATGTCCTCAAGAACTTCTTATTCATTGTCATGATATATGTGCAGCTTTTCTTTTTTCAGATCCAGCTTGGAAACATATTGATTTATATCAACAAGATACGACAAATTCTACAACAAAGTTTTATGAATTCAAATCTGATGTACTGTTTAGATTATTAGGTCAACATCACATTGAATATCGTAAGGCTATTGCTGAATATCACTGTCAAGTCTTAAATGTGATTCTTAGTGCCGCTGATCGATCACAGGTCATTATTGATAAAGAGCTTTGTAGAACTACTTTAAAAGAATTAGAACGTTTAGCTAATGCTGTATGGGAGAAACGAACAAATGGATCAAATATTGAAACTGGTGGTTTAGGTGCAGAAAAATGTACTTCATCATTAACAGATACTGGTTCATTACCACATTATCATAGACAAAAAGAGGTTTTAGGTAATGCCGTTCAATATTATGAGAAGAAAGTTAAAAAAATTCACAAATATTGGCGATGGCATAGACATGTGAAATATGATGCTAAAGGTGGGCCTGTTGAGGTAACTAAGTCTAGTGATAGATGGATACCAGATGAACAAACTGATCAATGCATGTGTTGTGAAAAGACTAAATTCAATTTTGTCAAAAGAAGACATCGTAAGAGGATAATGATTTATTCACAAAGATTGTAAAATATGTTCATGATCTCCTCATGCAGCTCTGTTTATTCCTTTCTCTCTGTTCTTAGATTGTCGTTGCTGCGGTGCTGTTATCTGTAGTGAGTGTTCCATTAAGAATCGCTATAAGATTGGTAAAAATTATAAAAGAGTGTGTAAAAAATGTTCACAGGAAATAGACACAGCACCACTATACATGCTGGAACTAGCAGTATTAACATTATAATTACTAGATCACAGGTCAATATTATAGAAGAATATATGAATGCAACCATGACTCGAATGTTGAAAATGAAATTAAGTATTTTCATCATATATAGTGCTATAGAAAGCAATATAGAGATATATGCAGTAAAAAGGTTATGATCATGAAGGCAACTGATCATGATCATGATATCCAGTATAAATTAAACCAGCAGGCACCAGATGACAAAAAATAAACTCTGGTGTTTGCAATGAAAAATAATTTCAATATTGCAGCTGCGTGTTTGAGAAAAATTAATTATAAAGTACATGTAGTACTGTACAGTACTGTACGTATACATGTGTAATAAATCAGCAATATTCCACATGCATTGATGCATAGACATTGCGGCGACTTGCAATTACTGTTTAACATTCTATTAGCAAAGGTTCAATACAACATATTTATCCTCAACCAGATTGTATTGAAACATGAAACATGAAATGATAGCAGCCCCTGCTGCAGTAACACGCCATGCAATATACCCAATGGATCAACATGCATAATTCCATCCTTAGATGACAGATAATAGGAAAGGACAAAAGAGACGAATGACAATAAAAAGGTGTCTCCTTGTCAGGAAACGCTCACGAACGAACGTGTTGAACAGAATGACTCTACAAGTTCTAACACACAACCTGAATCCGAATCTGATGTGAATAATAAAAAATTCTCAATTGCATTGAAGAAATTATCACAGCTTGAACAACAATTACTACCATTAACACAAATTCAAATCAAAGAAATCAAAAATATTCTTCAAGAATGGGATGATTTAGCTGATGACGGTGCATGGCTTCCTTTAGCCAATATTGATGGCTGTCCATTACATGGTGCTCGTATGACTATATTTAGATGGGAAACACTAACACAATGTACTCATAATAATCGTGCACAATCATCACAAGTTGATTCAGGTTTGTTACAGTCAAGCAGTAATAATCAAGACAAACAAGAAACTCCAGCTTCTTTGACAACTATTCATGGATCATTATCATCTATTTCTGATAGTATTAATTCTACTCATATTTCATCAAACAGTACTAGTAACACTAGCAGTGAAAGTTCAAATGATAGTCAAATATCGTTTAAATGGTGTTTATTAGCTGAAATATTTCGTTCTGATGCTGGTCATTTAGAATTAATCCCATATCTTTCTGGTAATGGTTGGAAAAATTCCTCCGATGTAGGAAAAGCTTTATGTTGTGATTATCATTCTGAGAATTGGTTTAAAGATGCTAAACAATTAGAATCACAATATGAAGAAAGTGAAGAGAATAAATCTTTTGAAATTACATTACGTGGTCATTCTCATCGTATTCCATCTGATCGCTCATGGTTTATTGCAAGAAATGTTCGATTAAATTCTGGTAAAGAACCAACATTTGATCATGTTTGTGAGGCTTTAGCAAATGATAAAAAAATTCAAAAAGAAATTTATTCCAAAAATGAAGAAATTATTGCACAATTGAATATTATTGAGCAAGAGAATGTACAACACAGACCAACTCGTCCTTTATTTCAATTCTATCAATGGCATCATTATGGTGTAAAAATGTCTGATGACGGTACAGTGAATTGGTGTGATAAATCTAAACCATCAACATTACGTACTTTTCAAACTCTTGCTGAATGTATTGTAAGAAATGATTCAAGATTATATGAAGCAAGAAAAAACGCTGAAGTACTAGAAGAAGACAATATTCATCCGCACATATGGAATTCCTTGTGTTAATATACATAACATGCTTAGGATCTGTACATGTACATATTAATTAGTTTCTTCGTCTCCAATTTCTGTGTTCTCCATACAATTTCACTGATGTTTCAATAGGCTCGTGTATGATGATAAAGCACAGCAGATAAAATGACTGAGTCATAGTGGTCTGCGGCAAAAGGAAAACATGGAACATGTCCATAACTATAACTAGAAATAGAAAAGAAAAACACAAAGAGATAAATAAAAAGAACTAATGGGACGGGCGGGCGGGCGAAAAACTGCTCACTGTGTCTATCCACGAGGGTATGCTGTCATCTTCTCGACGAGTGTGTATTACACAAACTCTTCCCACCACACAGTCATTCACCTTTCTTCTGAGCGAAGGATTCAATGAAAGCAGGGAAGAGAAAGTGCGCAATTAGCTGAGATTGACTACGTGCCCCCGGAAGATTGGCACCTGAGCAAAGTTTCAGGTTGTTTGGGTAATGCATAGATGGATGCTAAAGGAAATGTCAGTACAGTACCAAAGTCAAAATCCAACTCAACGAGAAAACGAGCTGCTATTCTCGTTGCAGTCGTTTATCATGATAGCGTTCAAAAGGTACTTTATGAATAGGCTTGAGTGCATATAATTCAGTTCAGTGAAAGAAAGGTATGATGAATTTCTATTCATATACCAGGTTTGTCCTATCTCATGCTAATGAGAGCAAATCATCATCATTCACAATACAATCAGCAAACAGTTTGTAGTCTTGGACAAAATGTATTTTTGAGAAATTGTTGAGAAATACACACTTTGAAATACACACTTATGATACGATATAGTTCAGTAACATTAATATTTTTCGAGAGCAGATCTAGAAGTTAGAAATATCATCATGATTACATAATACAGCAACAGCAACTATGCATCGGCCAGAATAAGCCAGCCATTCCCACTGTAGCTCCAATTCAGCTGCCTCAAAACATCCGTACCAAGCAAATTGTGGGCATGAATAGCTTGTTTAGGCCACATATGTAAAATCAAGTCATAATACCGCTCTTCAACCCGTACATGCGCTCTGTATCGACGGGGAACAGGGAAGTTTGGGTTAATGGATCCATCAGCCATCTGAACGCCAGCAGCGGTTTGTCCCATATGATGAGCTCGTAACCTTCTCGTCAACCTACGATCTTGAATAAGTGTAACCATAGCACCTGGATCAAACTTAACTGAAATAACGCGACGTTGACGACGAGCTCCAGCTGCAACAGGGCGAGAAAACTGTGCTGATAACCTCCATTCATTGTGTTGTAAGTATACGGGTACATGATCTACCTTGATGACAGGAGGATGGCGGATATCTCTGACTTGAGCACAAAAACATGGAGTGGGCGCAAGTTGCAAAACTGCTTTCCATGAACCAGCCACTCTAATTAGACGTTGACGAATAGCTTCTTCACTGGCATGTAAGGCTATCCATTTTTCATCTGCCAGTTCTTCAATAGATTTCTGAGCGACATACTGTACACATAGTTGTTGAGCATGATCCACTAAGCTGAATTGCTTGCGTGTTTTGGTAGAATCATTTTCATCATCAGAGGAGGAAGAAGAAAAAAGGCCATCTTCGTCTTCACTTTCTGATAACTGTGACACCGAGCGCATAGACATTAATGCCAGTCGTAATTGAGCTGTTTCTTCTTGACTACTAGTCGACAATGATTGGCTTGGATTAGTTAAGGAACCTGACGATTGCGTATTCAATTTGTTTCCACTTGACGCTTGTTGCACCAACAAATCAGCTCTAAGCTGCTGTGTTTCTATTCTCAGTTTTTGTACAGCATCCTCTAATGCGAGCTTATCAGCCTGAAGTTGTTTGACTTGCTTTGCCATGTTAAGCTGGAGTGCTCCCAATTCGATTCTCCCAAAGCTTGCGTCTTCTCCAACAAGTGTGCTGCTGTCAGACTCTATTCTAGATTTGAGTCTGAGTGACTCAGCTCCTGTAGGTAAAGATACGCAGAGACTGTCTTCAATAGTTTCAGTGGCTGTTTTAAATCGCTTCCGCGGTGCAGAAGATACTGCCATTGATGGTGGGTCTAAAGTGATTCCAGCTTTTGGCGAAATCTTCGACATAACACCATGAAATGCATCAGAAATCTGCACATCGTCCATCGCAGTCTGAGTACTGCTGGAATCATGTATGTCATGTAGAATAGGCGAAAAACGTGATGCACGATCTGATAAAGGGTCAGCATCTGATGTTGTAGTGGTAACCCTTTCATGGAATAACCCCATTTCAGCCTTGGCCAAGAGCTGTGCCCTTTGCTCTCGATGCTTACTCATGACATGATCTTTGAAGGAACGGAGACTATTGCAACGAACTTGCCTCTTTTGGCACAGAGGACAAATGATGGCATTGTTTGTATCAGTGTGTACAAGAGTGGGAGCAGGTATCATCAAATTGACAGGTTTCTTTGCTACGTCAAATGAATAAATCAGCTGTGTGCTTTTCCTCATTTGTTCCACGTACGCACTACTTGTCAAAAATTTCCGAGTAGTGTTAAATAGATCTGTTCTGCAAGCTTCAAAGAATAAAGTAATGGATGATGAAATATCCAGCTTGCTACCAAACATTCGACGAAAACCAGTTACCGTATCAATGTAAGGCTGTAGTGATGCGCCCGCATTCAAAATAAGATACTGAACGAGGAACAACCGATCGTTATACGCGGCTAACATCAATGGCGTCTGCGATTTGTCCTCTCGAATTTGAGCATCCACACTGAAATGATAGTTTTCAATCAACACACGAATTGTCGCTAGACATTCCACTGAATCACCCCCACGTGAGCCGCAAGCATGGTGTAGTGCATTGTAACCCTCGTTAGCAACAGCAGTCTTATCAGCGCCTCTCTTCAACAACCAATCCACCACTGATGCATGATGAATGCCAGCAGCGATGAGAAGCGCTGTATTGCCGGAGGTAGTCTTTGTCTCCAAGTGAAAGTCGTGTTTCTTGATCACTAGCTTAACCAACTCCACATTACCCGACAGACATGCGCACTGCTGCGGAGGTTGCTCACACTGCTATTCCTTTTGCAGGAAGCAAAATCTGCTGCAGTCGTCGTCACCTTCAATGGATGATTGACTGTCAGGCTGGTGTTAACCCTGTACCACTATGTCCATTGCCTTCTAAATGGGATGATATTGAAGGCATGATCAAAACACTCTTCTTACTTAGCAAGTCTTCCTACTCTACAGAACTGGTTGAGCTTGCTGAAAGCGAAGAGTATGAATTGTTACAGCAAACATGGGAAGATATATGGATTGAGCACGCCCCAGTCGGCACTGTATGGGCAAATTTGTTGGCTCAGCTGCCCGTACTTGGCCAACCATTTCCTGTTGACGTACCTTATCAGAATTTCACTGGGCCACTTCAAGGTATGGCTTAAATTGTTCCGTTTGAATTCGCCTGAATTCACCACGTACCCCTGTCACTCACTGCGTCGATAGTACTGAACTCGGTTATGATCACTCTTTCATCTGGATACTGCTTCGCTAGTGCTTCATATGGGATTCAAAGGTGTGCAGACGGATGTAACCTGAGATAGATAGATAGATAGAAGATAGATACGACAATTTCATGTATTGATATTGAGATCTATATTCCTTACACTCTTTTCATGAACTATCTATTAACCGCTTAAATTTACATCCGTTCTGGTTGTCACCACCGGCTGAGAATAAACATGTTGTATCGAACCAGTATGAGTAGAATGTTATTAGTAGCATCTGATACAGCAACTACGGTGCAGTACTAAATTTAGTGCACAGTCCATTTACAGCATCAATACTACAAACTACCGCTACAGAAGCATTCATGCAAGCTCATGATCAGCACATGCATACAAAAATGCGGTAGCGCACGACAGATCAGTCACGCCATTGTACATTCATCAATATTCAGTATTCTCGCACGCCTTGCAATTACATACTGATGAACAAAATTTTCCCACTTTCTTACATGAGCACTGCATATTTTTGCAATGAGAGGAATCGCATCCACAGTATATACGAGGCACTTTCGCTGGTGGCTCGCATTCTGTGAACAAGAGAGCCTGAATGACATTTACACAAAAAATCACGGCAATCACAAATGTCAGCGATAGATATGAATCATCCTTAGTCTCCTTATTCAACCAAATCGCAGTATTGACCTTGCGCTTTAGACCACCTGCAGATGAGGAAAGAGACGCTGCAGCTGTAATTTCACCCAGATTTCCACTTCCAACGTTAACAGTGGATGGCGATGATGATGTTGCAACTGACACTGGCTCAACCAACGGCAGTTCCCATACTTGTGCATGTACATTCTTAGGTAGCTTCTCCAAGTCTTCTTTAACGGCTACAAAGCAAGGGAATTGATCAGGTGGTACCAAAAATACCAAAAATACCTTGTCCAAATTTACACCATCCAATTTGAGCTCATTGAGTACCTTCATCAGACCTTCTGAATTAATGGAATGTGTTCGTGAAACAGTCATCTGAAACAATATGACAGAGCCATCATCCAATATGACTACTGCGTCAATGGTAGGAAAATTCGTCTTCAGCAAACGAGCGTAATGCTAAGAAAATACAACAAGAAAGAATGCAAACGGGAAGAAGTCAGTGCTACAGTCGCTGTCCAGATGCATGATGTCTGGATAGCCCAACCCCCTTTGCAAGCGCGGCCAGAGATGACTTGATGCCCTGTTGTTTTGTTGATGGTAATAAAAAATCTTTCTGTTCATCATTATTTTGCTCCCATCTCCAACGAAATTCTCCACCTCTAGGAAGTACGTGATGAGCATGTAGCTCGAACACTTTACCTCTTAAACCAGACACTTCTGGATTGCCTGCTGCCTGATTTAGAAAGGAGATGATATCACTGACTTGACGATGCTCTTGTTCTTTGACAAACTCTTCAGCAATAAAATCACTTACGAAATCAAGAGTAGCTTTACGATAGTTCAACAGCTTGTCCTCACGAATTGTAATCACATAATGAAGCAGTCGCAAACTCTCCTTGCCAGCATACTTTCCAGACTTGATCGCCGACAGCACCTTTGTAAGCATGCATGCTTTGATGGAGTTCTCGACCAATTCTTCTTTCAGGTCCTCGTCTGTTTGACTCACATCAAATACAAAACGTGGAATACCGCCATGTAGACGAAAACGCTCTGACCATTTATCTGCTGCGTTTACAGGCTGACGCCAAATATGAGGCACAACTGCATTAATCTCATCTTTACTCCATGAGGGCATGTAAAATTTCAGTGCACGCGACGAACTTTGCCATTGATTGTAGTGCTCTGGATTTGGAGAGGAGAGGACGATGGTGCGGTATGCTGCACGACGAACAGGCTGACCAGCAGTAGTAGCACCACAATCACAAATATACACAGTTGATGTACGGTCATCAAGTTCCTTTTCAAATTCATCAAGAGCATGACCAGTCACTTGAAACACTTGTAATGACTGAGCTGCAGTGGGTGGTATCACAAGTCTCACCCTTCCATCCTTCTGATCATGATACACAATTTTGCGCGGAGGATTGTTTGCTGATCCATCTCCCTTCAAATAGTAACGCATAATTTCGGCAGCAAAGTAAGACTGCATCATAAAACACAGAGTATAAGACAGATGAACATGAGTGGCACATGATGTAGTAAAAAGCTGGCCATAAGCAACATCTTCTGCATCACCTACCTTTCCAATGCCCTTTGGACCTAGAATAAGAGCTTCATGTATGGGGTTTGTATCATTAACATGAAGAGCCAGGTTGGTCTCAATGGCTTGAATGAGGTCTGAATAGCAAGGACGAATGTATAGCTTATTGCCGTTTCCAGGCAGACCAAATATGTATACATTGTCACTGAATGTGATGCAAGTGCCAGGCGCCCCACCGCCTTCTGCAGGCTTGGTGAGTTTATCAGCGCTGGGCTGAGAAGCGAGAAGCTCTGTCACAAAGGAAACGAAGGGATTGTCGGACTGAAGTAGAACACGGGCTGACGACGACATAACCGGACTGTCAATCAACGCAGCAGTGAGTCAAGCAGACAAGCAGCAGACCGACGGAGTGAGAGAGGATTGAGATAGAGAAAGAAAGGTCTGATTCAGAATGATTGATACGCTACTGAATCGCTCTCAACAACAACCATGTTGAATTTACCTTGCACTGGACTCTGTAAACAGAGAAACAGAAATGAGTCAAAGTCGATTCATTCGTGCATTGAGACGTATTTCACAGTGATAAACTGCAATGATACGATCAATATATCCCCACTCAATTTCTGGTACAATGGAGTTACATTGTGATGATACTTACATCCACTCGGAAATCAAATCAATAGAGAAGAAATACCCAAGATTATTCAACTAGGAGCAATTGACACAGACGTTTAGGAATATTGCTTGAAAATCACTTTCACTGTCACACATACACCATCCAGAAATACATGAGAAATATGTCGTTAGAATCATTCAAATACTAGGAGGGAGAAAGAATGAAAGCAAGTGGAAGGATAGGAAGGCACATGAAAAAGGGTGGAAAATAGGTTAAACACATAAAAACATTGAGTCTGCCTATACGCTGCCCTTCCGTGCGGGTACTCTGTCAGTGCCTGTGTTCTATATCTCTATCTCTGTGTTTCGTATTGTCTAAGGCATCGCGATTAGAGTAAGGATGAAAAAGACGAGTAATAACATGAGCACACACATACTGTACACGTAGCACTTACCAGTGAACTATACTTTGTGTTCTGATTTCTCGGTGTCTCTTCTGTCTCCACTTTCCTGTTAGTCTCTTATTCTCAGTGTCAGTTCTCTTTGCTGTGTAGGATATATAAAGGATGCTGCAGAAGCTGCACAAAGAAGACGAGTACAAAGAGAGGAAAGAAAGAAAAGACGGAAAGGAAAGAAAAAGCAGGGGAAACTGAAGAACAAAACAGACGTCAACAGAATATTCACAGGTGTAATGTACTCTCTCTCTCTCTCTAACCATACGTGTGTGTTGTAGTGTCCGTGTCATGTGTGTTGTTTCTTTCCTTTCCTTTCGATCCGCCTACTCCTAGCTCCTTTCACCGCCACCTTTCTTCTTTCGCGCCAGAATCCATTCTGAGAGAGCTTCGAGCTGCAGAGCAGGGAATTGAAAGGATTGATGAGAAGACAGATGAATACATAAACAGCACATATGGAAGGCATCCGACAGTGTGTCAAGAGCGGGACATACTCTCCACAATAAATACTCATGCATGTGTTTGTGTTCCTTTAATCCCACTTCATGTTTTCTTTGAAATTCCCATGATCTGATTGATATATTGCTCTCTATGCAGAGTATAGACACTTCATAGGATACTGCTTTGAATGGTGCTATGACAGATAAATTTGTGGTTCCCGACATAGGTAGATTCTCCGTCTGTCTCTGCACACAACCGGACTCTGATTGATATTAACATGCCTCACATGGTAAGCAGAAGGAAGGATAACAAAAAGATATCCACCAGATATAGATGGGACTGCGCTCTTTGTGCTGATATGTGTGTCTTGCTGTGTACTGCCTGTTCATGTCTGTTCATTTGTGTTCTCTTTCAGTTCAATTGTCCAGCGTGCGACAAATGCAAGGATGTACGGCATAGGCATGGAAGTATCTGCATCACATGCCATAATTCAAAGCACCGAAGACCCTCAACTATAACAGCACCGTCTCCACTCTCTGTCTCTCCTCCTCCTCCTGCTCCGTTATTTCCTCTCTCTGAGTCTACTGCACGTCATCTGGATCTGTTGCATCGAGCAGCCATCATTACTATGCACAGAGAGGGACATGACACACAATACATAGTCAGTAAGATAGGCTGCTCTGTCTCGACTGTTCTTCACTGGATTGATCATTATGAGAAGCATGGTGATGTCAACAATGAACCAAGAATAGGTCGCCCTTACATCACGGATGAGAAGACAGATAAAATGATTATCGATGAAGCGAAAAAAACAATCTTCACTACCCCTCGTATGATCAAGCGTAAGTTACAGCTTGATGTCTCTGCTCGCATAATCGATCGTCGTCTCATTAATTATGGTCGTTGGTACTTCACATCAGATCCACCTGAGCAGTTTTTTCTCCAACATGATAACGACAAGAAATTCACTGGAGAAGTTGTGTCAACTTGGCTTCATCAGAATGGAATTCCTGTATTCAACATTCCTGCTTACTCGCCTGATCTAAATCCAATTGAAAATCTATGGGCTAACATGGCCAGACGAGTTGAAGGTCAACCAGCTGCAACCATTAAAGAGCTGCAAGATGTAGTTGCTGAGGAATGGGAAGCTACTAAAGAAGAGTTTGTTCATGAGCTAGTAGCTAGTATGCCTAAGCGTTGCCAAGCAGTCATTGATGCTAATGGGGAGTATATCGATTATTGAAAGGAAGTCTATGATATGTTGAACACAAAAGAAAGTTAATTTTGTCAATGAGTGTAATGTGAAGTTAATGCTCTGTTGAATCAAATGAATCAATAAACTCCAACTTAGTGGAGATATACTTTCATTAATTCTTATCAATAAGCCGTGTAATTACTGATACATCATCATTGAAATGATCGCATAGGTATTGAATTGCCTCCAAAATTTCCGACTGGGGTACTCCCAGTCCTTGAAAAATAATTGTTATCCACAAGAATAAATAATGTACACAAATATAACTAGTATTTTTTTACAATTGAAATGTGATATTTTTTATCTTTGTTATTCTATTTATTGTGCTATTTTCTTGAATCCATCTTTGTTGAACTTCAATGCCATCAATAAAATCTTCCGAGTGAAGAATGACAATCCAAAGAGCTGAGTCGGAAAGGTTGAGAATGAGAGACAAAATCTCTTCTTTTCAAAGGAATCGCTATTGACGCTGTTTTATTTAGGCCGTAAGAGAAGACAAAGCGATCCAAAATGAAGAACAAACAAAAAGCTTGGGCAGTAAGAATAACAAAGAGAAGAGTGTGGGTGGACGGTCACATGTACGATACACCGATAATAATAGTACTTGGTACTTGATTTTGCCAATATAAACATCCTCCATCTCCTGTCCTTTCGTCTCTTTTTGTTCTTTGATCTATGACCTCTATTCATCATGGTAAGAAGCAGAAGGATCAACAATGAAAGAGAGACTGAATAGAGAGTAGCATGACACTATGGATTGCATGAGAGTATAACAACGTGTTATTGTATGCCTTCATCTGCTTTGTTTAGCATCCCCTCCTTCTTCCTCCTCTTCTCTTCCTGCTTATGAAAGCTGGCATTCCTTTCTATCCTCAAACTGTATATCCAAAGCACAATTAGATGAGATTAATCAGATAACGCAAAAGATAAAAATAAAGAACGAAAAGGCTTTCATGGAACAGCTACAATTGTATCATGTGTTATTTAAGCTCCGTCAGTACCTCATGCGGATTGAGAAAAGAAGAGATTTTTCTAAATTTTTTATCTTATATCTAGAGGAAACATTTCGTGATAATGCTGAGAAATATAATGAAAAATTACAAAGAATAGCTAAATGGTTTGAGCAGTTTGATCACAATGTGGCTGATTTAGAGAAGCTGTGTATTCTTGTTCTGAAAGATACTCCATCTCTCACTCTTTCTAAAATGAGTGAGTTGTCATCCCATCTTTCATCCATTGTAGAATACTGTTACACATCATAAGGAGTTAAATACACAATTAGCTACTTATCTCAGAATACCAGGCATAGAAAAAATGAAGGAAGCTGTATATGCAGATGTTGGGCGTCCAAAGAATACTCGACAAAAACAGGTCACATCTTCTTTCCCCTCTGCCCTTCCTGTTCCAACCTCATTGAATTCTAGCATTGTACATCAACGACCTATATCTCCTATGTCTCCTTTATCTGCGACATTGTCAGCTGTTACACTAGCTTCTCTTTCAACTCAGAATACAAATGATGAGCCCATGAGTCAATCATCTAATGCACCCGTTGTACATGAACCAGTGGTGGAACCATTCTCACCTCCGAACAGTAGGCCCAATCTTAGGAATGCAAGACAGCTAAGAAACAATTCTATGGTAGATGATGCATCAAATAATTGGAACACTCCTGTACGCTACACACCCATTGGACAATTGATCGCAGTGTCAAGAGATCATTGTAAGTAATAATTTGTTCCATCCTGCATATCTGCTCGTATTCACTGTATTTCTCATTGTATTGTACTGTGTTTATTCTATCAATCAGATGCACATGAGAATGTTAAACGAAAGTCCACACGGAATATGGTAAGTACATTCCCAGTAGGTATTATTTGTACCGAGTGTATTGAGGCTTGGAAAACTTCTTTGTATACTGATTTGCTTCTTCTTCTTCTCTTCCTCACTGATCTCATCTCATCTTGACATGCTGTGCTTAGACGCGTGAGCTTGAAGCACTCACACCCCAACAATCAGAGAAAACTTCACCAGTCAAGGTAATCATTCATAACATCTTTAAATGACATAACAATACTGTATACTTTTAGTGGTTGACAGGTGTGTGCTACTGTCCTATTCAGCCTTCCTCGCAAAAGAGGTGTATTGTCGTCACCTGCTTCTTCGACTCCTTCTACTAAACGATCTTTATCCATGGATACTGAGGATAAAAATGTGACTGTAATGACTAGGCGTAGTGGACGTCAATTACGTCATACTGATATACGTCAACTGAAGAACAAACAGAATAATGTGAGGGAAAGCGAGAAGGAATCAGAAGAAGAAGAGGAAGAAGAAGAAATAGAAGAGGAAGACGAAGAGGAAGAGGATGAGGAAGAGCAAGAGGAACAAGAAGAAGAAGAATATATAACTGCTAGACCATCAGCCAAGAAACAGCGTGGTATGGCGGAAGGTCAACCTCCAGTCAAGGCGCAGGTTAGCTCATTTCAACCTATGAACATTCGAACATTCAGGATAAGCTTCTGATGAACCCTTCTGTCTGTATGTGTGTTGGTTTCTATCTGTTGTGTCTGTTAGATGACCTCTTCTCAGCGCAGCCGTCGATCTGGAATTCATACTAATACGACCGTATATAGTAGGTGTGGAAAACAAGTCATGATTCCAAAGCATGGGCCACTCGCTGGAAATACACGTCGACAGTCACAACGTTTAGCTGCAGTCACACAAGTTCTATCCACACATCATGATGATACTGCTACTACCGACGCTGATAGTACTACTCACAGTGACAATGATGATGGTGATGTTAACATGTCATCGACAGAGGATGTTGATCGAATGGATCATCATCAAACAGTACCTGCAGCCATTAGTACAAACCGCTCTTCGTTACAGACAATTTACTCGTCCATCAGTCATAAAATCCTACGTATGGTAGAGTACAATAATAGTGATAGATATTCGTCTTTTCCATTTCTCTCCTCGGTATCTCAACAAGTGTTCCATCAACATATCTGTTGTATCACTGTACCTCCTTCATGGGATGCATTCATGTCTATTGATATGCCCTGTATGGGATATGCATTATTAGAAGCTCTTCGTGATACAATTCTCTATCCCGTTAGTATGCCATTGAAAGTATTATTGACAGCAGCAGAAAACGACATGAAATCCAATGAAGACCCAAGTTCATTTTACCATTTGATAAATAGAGATAGATCCAATCAAGTTATACTATGCAGAAGTGATGATGAGTATTGGTCAGCTGTGGAATCTGGTAGTTCACCTAATATGTGTATCATACGTGATTTAGAACCTGTACATTTACTTACAGATCGTATGAAATTTCAATTGAAATCTCAACTACCCAATAATATCAATGAACTAGAAAGTTCAGAAGATTATATGTGGTTATATTCTCATTGGCACAACAATGGTAACATATTCACAGCTCAAGAAGCTACATCATTATGGCACAATCATATACGCCCTCATTTATCACCCGTGGATGATACCATCTTAACTCATGTTCAACAACAGTCCAGTAGTCTGAAGAAAGCTTCGCAAAAACAACAAATGAATGAGATGAGCCTGAGTGTATCACAGAATGATGAAGAAACGGTTTGTTATGACATGCCTAAGACATTGCCTTATATACATTTCACATCTCCTTTACACAGCCTCAATATGTCGTATTGGTCCCTTCATCCTGACAATTTGTTATCACTCATACCAACTACTCTTATTATGCCATTGACGGATATCGAGGGAAAGATTCTTTCACAGCCGTTGAAAATGATGATGTTTTTCAATGGTGCCCATAATCCTTTTTATTATCTTAATCAGGGTAATGATGCATTTTATGGTCATTGTGAACAATCATTTTTTCATTTTGCTAATTATTGTATTCAAGGTTCACAAGTATGGTATGTGATGCCACAATGTATGAAGAAAGAAAATTTAAATGGACTCAGATTAGCTATGATGGATTCAATCAAGATGGTGGATAACAAGGCGTGCGTGGGGATACACAAAGAGAAGGATATTCCATCTGATATATTACCACTGATGGATATATTACTATTCAGCAAGAATGCGATGCTATTACCCAAATTATTGAAAAAGAGAGGTTGGACGTTATATCGATAGAACAGTCATTCACCTGTGATGAGGATGATGAGTATATGTGTGTTGTTTATGTGCAGGCTTGCAATATGAAGTGTTTGATCAACAATCTGGTGATATGATCCTTGGCAAGGGTAATAATTATCATATGGGTCGTTGTACTAGTCACACTGCTTCTTTTATGGCTATTAACTATATACCAGTGGATTGGTTAAATGATGGTTTATCAGATCTCATTCAACAATTACAAGCATTTCAATGGTTAGCAAAGAATGAACAACAGCTGAGAAGCTCTTATCTAGTGTTATTCAAACGCTGGTTTACGAAAGACATTCTTCGTGAATATTTGAATCGCGTGCCGATTTCTTGGACATATGGCTTTTGTTTTGTTATCCGTAAAGCTATATTAGATTATTTATCATTGACATCCATAGATGAACGGCAAGCATTTCCAACGCACTTTGCTCAACTGGGTGATGACAGTCTATTGCACTCTGTTGTCGATCGTTTAGAAGATGCCTTGGTATTACTGACAGACAGAGATGTACAACAGTTATATGTTCAGTACCATCCCGTCTGTTTACTGGGTGAAGAAGTCAACACTAAAAGATTGCAGAAATGGTCAAAAAAGAACAATAGATAGTACATGGATTCAAGAAGATGTACAATGTCACACACACTGATAATCGATAGGTAATGCACCTTTATTAATGAGACATAGTAAGAATATCAGTTAACATTCTGTTAGCAAAGGTTCAATACAGCATATTTATCCTCAGCGAGATTGTATTGAAACATATCTAATTTTTTTTAATTTTGGACTCTCCTCCTTGAACATTCAAACCATTCAACACCATCTAATGTATGCCTGCGCCCTCTCAATTATAACAGCCATGGTGTTCGTAATTATAAACTGCAGTAAATGTATGCGGATATCTCATGGATATTATTGGTAATAAAATGTCAGATACATTACTGTCAGCGAGCGAGTATATCTATAGCGAAGCGGAAATGAGATCAAGAACGGAGCTCTATAGAGAAACGTCAACATCAGCAATCAAAATTTCATATCCAGACTGTCTACTAATCAATCCATCATGAGTGTCAATTGCAACTACTCTAGAGTACGTCTCCATTCACGAAGCTCAGTCTGATGATGAACAAAGATGCCAATAAAATGTTTTGATCATGGATCATTGTGTTGGATTAACATGTCAGGTACTTGAAGAAACAACTTCAGATTGTGCTGCTGTCCTGCTCAGTGGCAGTCAATGCGCGAAGATGGCAATCAGCTTGTGGTGGATGCAATATCAAATGAAACGCAAGAGAAATATATATACATATTGAAACATCAGCAAGAGCCAAATGCACACAACTCATCCTCTAGCTCAAAAGGAGTCCGGTGTTGATATCCTCCCTTTGGTAGTGCCTCTATTCTCTCTTCTCTCTCATATGTAGTTATACATCTCTGTATACTGGTTCTGCTTACTTCTTCACCTGATGCAATAAATCGATTATAAATAGCGGTGGCTCCTAAGCCTTGAGTGGTGTGAAGTTTGATGATTCGATGGCGCTGATCAAGGCTGAGGGGATGATATATAGAATTAATAGAATTAACATGTATATCTACATCATTTCTATTTGTCTGCATATACAGTCTCAATGTGAGTCGTCGATTTTCAATTCAGCTTTCCCAACTTTCGAGCGAGAAATTCAAAGTTCGTAGGGGAGGGCCATTTTGACTTTCCCTATCTGTACAACATACGTATTATCCTCAACCAGATTGTATTGAAACATGAAATGATAGCAGCATTAATCCCTGCTGCAGTAACATGCCATGCAACATACCCAATGGACTCACATGCATAATTCCATCCTTAGATGACAGATGACGCCGTCATAGTATTAGATGTTTGATAATGAAATCTGAGTTGTATAGACAAACTTCTGCTTGTAAGCCGTATCGTTTGTTCTGGATTGGATAACACTTATATCAAGCATACATGCATTATGTTTCCCAAAACGTGTACGGTGTACTGTTGCCAAATGGTTTGTACTTATCTCTTTTTGATAATTGGTGTTGCTTGGCGAGCACGTTTATATGCTACTTGTCCATTAACTTTGGTCATGAGAAGGAAATGATGTTTTTCCAATTGTTGCAATACTTGTGATAATTGAAAGGCAGATGGAAAATTGTTTCTACGCACACCTGATTGAGCAATAGCATCAGCAAGTTCAGAACTCTCAAACGCTGTTGGCCGAAGGTTCCGCAACAGAGAAATCATATCCTTCTGCAAATCTAATCAAGAACATGTACAGTAGTAAGCAAGAAAGAAGAAATGGAAAATGCATAGAAAGTCAATGATAGTGACTGACCAGCAGCCGTGTCAAATGCATTTGAATGTTGCGTTAAAAACAAACGTACAGCTGTTACCAATGGAGGTACATTGTCCAGTTCTGGAGGGATTTCCACCTGATCACCACGAGCTTTCTTATTCACAGGACTGGAATCAACAAAATCTAACTTGCGCTTGGACGGTACGAAATTCTTTTCCTCTGCATCGATATCACATGTTGGTACTACTTGCTCTGTGTCTTTCTTAGCAGAAGAGACAGCTGAAACAGGCTCCAATGGATACAACAAACAGAAATGACCGAATGTGGAATTTCTTGCTGCTTGAAATTGTAAATGCACAGGAACAGAATTGACCGAACACTCAAGAGTTCCTGTTGCAGCCCACTGTCTTGAATCAAATACTGCCTCCAGTTCTCTATTATTAGCCCCGTATAGGGTGACCACAGGTATACCAGTTGCACGAGTGAACGCTAAGGCATGCAAAGCAGAACCCTGAAGGAGCACAAAAATTAATGTTAGAACGAATCAAGATTGAAAATGTCAGGCTATCAACTAACCATAGATTCAGGCTTATTAAGCACATAATCTCTACCATCGACAGCACTTTCAAAAATCCAGTTCATCCAGTTTTTCCTAGCCTTCTCTGGATGTCCAGCTTGAATTTCTTGCTGTACAGCAACAGGAAGATGAACAGCCATATCCGGATTAGTCAGATAAAACTCGATATTCCAAGCCAATTCCCTAGAAATCAATTGACGAATTTCCATATGATGAGTCTGATCTCCATACACATAATGGCTAAGAACAAATGAAGCAAGGAATGAGTGGCAGTTTTAAAAGCAGAAGCATGGTTCCCAGCTGACCTGAGTGCATAAAAAAAGCAATGCCCATCTCCTTTCACATCGAGCACCACAAAGTCGTTTTCATCATAGTTGGCCAGCACTAAACACAAAGGTAAATGTCCACAAATCAGCGGACAATGACAAATGTACATCAACTGAAGGCTGTCTGAGACTCACCAGCGTTGTTCTTATTTAAAATTTGCCTGCTGACAGAGGGAGGTGTCTTCATATTGTACAATAGCGCCATCTGTCGCGAGCTTGTATCTCCTTGTGCACATAGTTTTTGCAGTAACGGTATCATATTGTACTGTTCACACCATTGTTGAAAGTTGAGAATAGAATTCATAATCTGTTCGATTTGGAGTGCATTATTACGATTCTCAGCTGCAAGTTGAGGATCATTGAGATAGTGAAGAAGAGCGCGAAGTACACTGCGTATGACTCGAGAATAAGGATTTTTGTCCATAGAAAAATATCTTTGTATTTGACGAAATGCTTTGTGTAACTTTGTTTCTATTTGAAATTGTAAATCTTCCATATACTGATCCGCAAACTTGAGACAGCGCAACTTGACTGAGTCATAAGCTTCCGTTAATTGGCTCGCAGTATTACTTGATTGTCGGCTTGAGGCTCTGTGAAGATGATTGTTAACCTTTTGATTTAAATTGCGAAGCAAATCTTCATCATCATCTTCGATTAATGAAATAAATCTATCAAGTAAACCAGATAATTTTCCTTTTCGAGCATGAATAAAATTTCTTCGAAAATCAAGTAAAAAGTGTCGATCCACGTATTTCACATAAGGCGTACGAAAGTCTTCACTCAACTATCACAAAGATAAATATAGTAACATAAGAGCAAAACTCACAACAAGACTACTTGGCAATGCACAATTTATTTACCTGCAGTTTGGCTTTCTCCTTGAGACCTGTCGGCCAATCATGAAAATGTTTGCCCCATTCTTCTTGAACTTTTGTGACTAACTCACTTCCTAAAACTTCTTCAAGAATCTTTTTAAGATCTGTGTTGAGTCGCACCCAAGTAGATCTAATAAATGTGTCCATGCAGTTCTCAAAACCCATGTTCAACAAACCTTTGCAATATGTAGGCATTTCAGAATTAGAGTGAAAATTTTCTTTCATCCATGCACGAAGTTTGATTGGAGAGCTGGTTGCAGTGCTACGTTCATTCTCAAACCAGTCACAAATATCATGTTCTAATATAGCCAACAGGTCCACACATTCTTTGTTAAAACGTTGAAAGAAACGAGCGTTGATTTTGGATCTATCAGAAGAGCCGAATTGAGGCGCACAGGCCGAATTTCGGCAAGGTAATGGATGGCCTAAACGGTATTGTAAAGTTGGTTGAACATAAGAGTCAACGATATTTTGTACTAATGATCTAAAACCTGACTTAAGTTGTGAGTTAATTTCAGCTATTCCATGATCAACTCCATGAAGCTTCCCACTTTTATCCATAGCTCTTTCTACCATGTCTCGAGCTCGGATTATATCCCTCAATTTTTCGTCATCTTCTTCAAATGGCTTCCCATATAATCGATTAATTAATTCTTCCATTCCTGTCATATCTTTCAATACCATAGCAGGTGCACGATCTGTACCGTGTAAACGGTGGTAAGCAGCACGAGCCTCATCATTACTACTAAGATGTTTCAAACCAGCTGCAGTAAAGCAACTTACTAGTGAAGACCACATTAAAGGATAGACAGAATAAACACCCACAGCCTCATCACAATACTTAGTGATATCTTGTGAAGAGATGTTAGGAAGTCGTTTTAGCACATTGGCATTGTGCAACGATTTCTTCATGTCAGATCTATACGAAAGGTGTTTCTTGGCAATCTTCTCAATGTAGAAGAGTTTGTAGCGCGCATCATCACGACTATGAAAAGGGCCCATGGATTCAGCACGTTCTCGCAAAGCGACTAATATAAGACTAAATTGATGAGGCCGTTGAATTGATTTGCGTAGATATTGAGAATTCAACAGCATAGTCTGAAGACTATCATTCCAGCCTCTTTCAACAGGAAAGAAGAATGCAATGACAGTAGTAGCTCGCTGCAATGCTTTCTCTGTTAAAGCGGCCACATGTGGATGAGCTGTATCCATAGTACCAGGACAGTCTACTAATTCTCTGTCTAAACGTGCAGGAGTCCATACTAAAACTTCACTTACACCAATTCCTGATATACAACCTATCATCCTGCTCCACTTTGCCTGCTCCAACCGCAGCCAATGTCAATCCCAAAGCATTTCTAAATTGAGGAGGTAATTGAGCTACCATGTCTTCTTGTGTTTCAAATATATCAGGATCAGGTAAGCCTCCATCTTCTGAATATAGATGAGGAAACAATTGCTGACATAAAGCTGCAATTTCAGCAACGCCAGGAACATCAGGATTATTAAGATAAGTAAGAATATCCTGATATAATACGCTGCTTGATTTGAGAGTTACACGAGCCGCATAGACGGGACCTACAAAAGAGAAACAATTTGTAGTCAGAATAAAGTTATTAAGGAAACTGACAGTTCATGACTTACCATGCTGAAGTCGATAAATCTGATGAGTGGGACCTCTGGCCGGCAAAAAGAAGCCTGTTGTGAATTGTTCATCTAATTCCTCGCCCTTCAAAGCATAATCCAATTCTTGTCTGTTTTCTGCATACCAATAATCTCTTGTCAAACGCTCAAATTTCTCATCGTTTTGCTTCTCCTCTTGATGGACGTTGACAGATTGAAGACGTTGATGAACAGGGGATTCAAGGAATGAAGAAATAGAAGAATCATATTCTAAGGCATTTTTCTCATGATCATTCTGCATACGATAGACCACATGTACAAAACAAAAATTTTCTTCAGGCTGCAAACACATTGGTAACACAGGTTCAACAATAGACGTTGCTGAGCCCTTAGTAGGTGGTACAGGAGATTTGACCTCATTGCGATTTGTTTCTGGGTCATTTGCTTCATTTTCTAATATTGCAACTTCTTCATTAATAGATGGCAATGGATGTCTCCAAAATTCTTCCCTATCGTTAATCAATGTACCATAACATGCTGCCTGTCTGCTATACACCTCTGGACTAGGAGTTAAAGCTCTAAGCAAAAGATTGATAGTTGTTGTCTTCCCGGATCCAGTCATTCCTAATAATGTAATGTTGCCCTTTGGTTCAGTCAATGATAATCTCGCTGCGTGAACAGATTCATTCAATTCAAATAAAGGAACGGATTCATTCACCAACTTTGTTCCTAAGCCTTGAATAAGCTTATCTAAATCAGATAGTTGAAATAAAGCTAAATCATCAGCAGTATAAAACAAGTCTGGTCCAGGATGCTGAGTAGCTGCAGCACCATTCGGAGTTCCTAATCCTCCAGGACTGGACGGTGGAAATTGAATGGTAGTCTATACACAATACGCGGCATTAAGCAGAGTACCACCATAGACTCTATCGCGTTTATAATTCACTGTACCTGTCGAGAATTTTTATTGTTTGAAATTTTGCAGGTATTTTTCTTGCGAGGATTACATACACATATACCAAGACAGCTAGGACAACGAAAGCTAAGAAAAGAAAGAACAAAGGATACAGAAATAGAATGCTTATTAGTTCATTAAAAGAATAAAAGTATACTAGCATCTACACAATAACTCCAACTGACTTCTCTGTAGCCCTTGTTACTACATGGTCTGAACCATAAAGGTGGTTGAGACATTTCACACAATAAGCCAAACCACACTCCTAAGCATCACAGAGATGAGATAAACAGAGAGAAAGAGACAGGAAAGGAATATCGTTAGATTGAGTTACAACTTCACATCCCAACTGAGACTATGACAATTACCTTTCCATCTTCCTTAATCTGTCTGCAGATAAGTACATTCTATCTTCTTACATGAATCCTTCGTTGACGACGATGAAGATGACAAACAACTGTGGCTGGTAAATCAACTGGACAACAGGAGGAGGAACTCATTTAGGAGCCTTAGTCTGATATTCTATATTGCGTAGGTTTAGATTTGTCTGTTTGTTTGTTCATGAATGCAATTGTCTTCATGATTATTTTTTTTTCTTGTCCTCTGAGCTCATAATCATATCCTTTGCAGAGTGCAGGGTGACAGACTGAGACAGTATGATTCAAGAAAGGGAAAGAAAAACGCATGGAAAACACAGTCATTTGCAAACAATATGCACAAAACAGTTGAAATATTATCATCCAAAAATAATAAAGTAGTTTTAATAATGTAATGCCTGTGTATTATTTATATTAACTCAACAATAATCTATATTTCTAACTGGAAACCGGTATAATTTGTGTACCTGAATTGGATTTTCATTCCTCTGAGTCGCGTAAGAACGAGCAACACTGGCTTCATTTTCATTCATATACTTAGATTGATATTGATTCTTTTCCTTTGACACTTCAGTCATGTCCTCCGCTTCTCCTCTTCATCTTTTCTCCTCTTGTCGTCTTGTTGATTCAAATGCTTCTTCTCCTCCATCTTCACCACCTAATCCATTCAATGCTCAACAAATTAGTAAAGATGGAGGACTGACAAAACTCATAACTGGAGAACATTGCATTACAGCTATATATGGAAAGACAGGTGAGATTTCTTTGATACCATGCCTGGTTGTTAGTCACAACTATTCATCATTGTTGTTTTCCTCATTCGATTTGTTTCCATGTGTTTCTTAGGCAGCGGTAAAACTCATGGTATCAGAGGAGTATGCACTCTTGCCATCCGTCCAATGCATCACTGTCATTGATCAGCAAAAGGGTGATTTGTGTGCTCTTGCTGCCTCTGATTGGGATGGCTGCAATGACACTGAATATATTGATCCTATTGATCAACAAACGGTTGCTTTGCATCCTAGATTATTAAAATTCATGGAGGAAGTGGATGTAAGAATATGGAGTCCAAACGGCCACACACCCGGTTTGAGATATACTCTTAATCCATTTCCTCTTTCCCGTCTGCGTAATCGCATCATCCAACTTGAGAGGCTCCCGGTCAGTATAGATACTAGAAGTGTTTTAGTACTGCTCAGATTCGTTGATTAATGGAGATCTGTTGATTGTATGATGATAGAGTGATGCCAACTCAGAGAACAATAGCGCATTTGATGCATGTCTTCGTGGGCAGTGTAATGATATAGCAATGTTTCTTCTTCGTCTTGGTGATGCATATCCTAAAGCTTATGTACCAAGTGATAGTCAAGCGATGTTTCATTGCAAGAAAGAATTGGAAAGTCAAGAGTTATTACACATTCTATCAGATTTGCTTTATCGTGTAGCTAGACATCCCGTTATTAGTACTACTGTTTGTACTTCTCGTGATTTGGTTAAATATCTTCCTCAATGTATGAATAGAAGATGGAAAGACTCATTTGAGGAATTAAAAGAGGTTGATGAAAATGACGAAGATGCTATTGATTCAGAACCACCCAGCGCTTTTCCTGAGACATGTCGAGCCCAACTCAGTGTCAATGTACACGCTAATATCATCTTCTTAGAACGTCTTCTCCCCATCATTAATACTAAATTAGGTGATCCAGTTCATTTACCTGCTTGCTTGGATACACCAGTCAAACCAGTTGTACTTCAAGGTATGACAAGTGACCACGTTCTACCGTTAGAAGGATTTTATCTAACATTGCATCGACCAGGTTTCAAACGTGTTCTCAACATCTTCCCATTCTTAGCTACTCAATTGAGGGCTGTCTGTTTTCAACCTTTACTCCTTCATCGATTATTTGAAATACATGAACATTTCATGACAGTGTTACGTGGATCTGAACAACTTTGTTCGTCTTTACTATGCCTTGATGAAGCTGCATACCTTAAGCAAATGGCAAAATCTCAACACGGTGGTGCACCATGGATGTTAAATCCCCTCATTAACTTGATGCAGAAAGGACGTGCTACTGGTAATCTGGTCTTATTAGCTACACAAATATGTACTGCTTTACCCGCTGATATTAGAAAACTGGTTACTGTTCATTTGGTTGGACAACAAGTGTCTGATGCCAAAGCACATACAGAGCTTATTCCACAGCTCAAGTCTTTGCTCCATCTACCACCCTCAACAAGAACTACCAAAAATCTACTCTACCAACTTCACCCACGCCATTTCTATTTGGCTGATCATTTGGTTGATTTAGAAGATATGCAGCATCAAAATCAGTCCGTACTAATTGACCTTCAATGGCGTCCTCAATTGTTGACTATGAATGAATCAAACTTTGATGCCAGTGTTGATGAACTCAGGCTTTTTTTGCAAGACTACATGGATGACTACTTCAGTACGATGAATCAGTAGGAGTAATACGATATTCATATTTTTTTTGCTGATACTTATCATCTTACTACGTAAGTCTATCACTGCACACGTAGCTACCCTGTATATAAAGTAACATATTCATTGTCTTTTTTTACTACATACTTATATTCACTGTAATTAAGGCTATATTGAGATAAATATTCCTTACACTCTTCTATGAACTATTTATTAACCGCTCAGCGCGCGCTTCCCATCTTTTCTTATCTTAGACTTTCCCATCTTAGCTTTCCCAGCTTAGCTTATTCCTATCTCATCACAACACAGTCACACTGAGGTTAGAAGGAGAGAAATGAGAGAATAATTAAAGGGGAGGAACTCCAAGATAGTACTTTGATGGTTTTTTTGGAGGAAATGTTAACAGCGCTTTATATTCACAACTTACATGTACAGTATTGTGCGTTCCTCTAAAGGGGCGGAACTCCAAGATAGTACTTTGATGGTTTGTTTGGAGGAAATGTTGACAGCACTTTATAATCATAACATACATGTGTTGTGAGCTCCTCTATCTATTGCCATAACATAATTCTAATTTGCATTGTTTGCCTGCATGTCAGATGCAAAAATGATGGTTTTTGGCCCAAAATCGAGGCCGAACTGGGTACCTTTTGCGTTCAATATTGCTATCACATCGAGGAGACTGAATAAGCTGAGAGCATAAATAGACGTGATGCTTACCATAGATAAGCACCGCATCATCATCGGACCAGTGGTTATCCAGTCCAGCTCAGCAGACTCTGGGAACATAGAATTTACGACACTGCTCAATTCAATGCATGCAATGTACTTCACAATTACCGGCATTCATCATACATCCAGCTGTGCATTCGGTGCAGTGTGTCAGGAATACTTGCTGGGTATCATCAGACTTGCATGTATCAGCAATCTCGTGGTGCAAGGTAGAAATAAGTGAATCAGTGACGCCGCGGAAAATGGGCTGATTTTGGTCTTTCGCTTCTAGCACAACTTGCGATCCATCTGATTAATGACAATAATGATAGGACAAGTAGACACAGCGCATAATTTTCTGATCATAATTTCAATTTCAGGGCGCTTTGATATGAGATAACTCATGAAATATACAATTTTACAATTTGATAATATCACACATAATTATTCTATATACAATGAGGATTAACAGCACACAGATGACAAAGGAACGCTACGTGTATTGTGATCTACTCTATGTATTGCCATAACGTAATTCTAAATTGCATTGTTTGCCTGCATGCCAGTTGCGAAAATGATGGGGTTTGCGTCAAAATTGATCACTATGGTCATACAATAGCTCCAACAAAGCAAACGGGTCTATGAAAGACAAACCAGTGTACAGACATAGATAGATGTGACATATGCACAACCTTGGACAAAAGTCCCTTGGATCTAAGAAAAGTGGCGAATTGCTACTCTATAGTAAAGAGCATATACAATAACAATTGTTATAATGCGATCGGATAAAGTATCAATTTACTAGTTATTTGCAGTGTTGATAATGTAATTTTTGATTTCGACCAGCTAGCTCAAAGGGATTCTATACACGAGATTGATCACACAAACAATACACAATTCATGTCAATACAATAGAAACATAGGGAAGGGAGAGCTACAGGCACAGGCACTGAGCAGGCAGTGCGTTCTGCCTCGATGAGTAGTGCTATTCCTGTTAATCACGCATCTGATCATAAACAAGAATTACAATCATATTCAAGAGAAAATGCAGAAGAAAGAGATGTAGACGGTGAGGGACAGTGATGAAGACATGCTACAGCGTGCTACAGGCTGGCAATGACACTGATCAACTTATGATTGCGTATTACACGCTGCTCTATAGGAAATTCTTCCGTCGCCTGCCGTCCTGATGCAAGGCAAGATACAGCAGGTAAAATGCTATGTGAGCTGTGGCCAAGCTCCACATGCATACAGTTGAGTTCGTTGAGCGCCAGAGTCTGTGCAGTGGCAGGAAAGAGGAAACTATTTTCTGCTTCTTTTGTCCTTTTTGTCCTGCCCTGTCGTGTGAAGTATGGATTTATTTCTATTGGATGTTAGGTCAACTTGAGCATGTGGCATGCCAGAGCACTGCGGCAGCAGGGGCTGCCCTTCTTATCATATGTCAATACAATCTGGCTGATGATATATGTCATGTATCGGACCTTTACGAACAGAATGTTAATGAATGAAAACTGTATGCATTCTACTGCTGTGGACGCAAGGCGTAGGTGGATCTCATTCAAGCCTGTATTGAAGATGGTAATTGGACATCAATAAGGTTCACATCGAGGAGTTTGGTGTGTAAATGGAAGAGTTGAATGAGTTGCCGAGGTAAGCGCCGCTCCCGTTGACACTGCCTCAAATGTTTGAGGATGATGCGCTCTTCTGTACCGGTACGTGCTGCTGTTCAAAGTGATGTTTGTTCTTAGATTGATCCATTAGTCCTTCGTGCGTGCAAGGTTGGAACAGGACATGACAGGAAATGCAGATATGACAGCAGTTTTACAACAGCATATGTTTGTTCGAATCAATACGTTAAGTCTGTGCTGTTTTCCACTCTTTGTCTATGTGTCAATATGTGCTTTCCTTCCTCATTCTGACAAGGTCATTTATTAGCCCACCAGAAGAGATGTATTGAGGAGTGGCCAATATAGATATATATGAATTTCCTGCACCTGCGTTAACATTTATATATGCATGTTATAACTCCTACACCAGCCCCTCGCTCCCCGTGCTTTTGCGCATGTTGTTAGATGCTTTGAGGGAACGCTTTGAGGGAACCCATCGAAAATATTGCAATTCATCTGAATCTTGCATATCTTCAGGGTTCAGTAATATCATGGTGAACAACACCATACGTTTTTGGATACTGTTATTCTGTACACCATAATGAGGAATTTTCTGATAGAATACCATGATGTCACCTGAAAATACTGGTACTGAATGAAAATACTTAGGATCAAGTAGAGGTGCATGAAGTTTCAACTTATGTGTATCATTTTCATCAATCTCCATGACTTTGCTAGGAAAACGTGGCATGGCAGTAGAAGAAGCACCAGAACTACAATAAAGTACTATACTTAATTTCAAATTGTCTCTTTCAGCGTAGCCTTTTGGACTATCCCAATGAATGGGTTGTTCACCTTGTCCTTTAACAACACTGAGAAACTTAGGAGCAATTAAGCGCATATCCTCTATATTTGGTAGTAGTAACTTCGATAATGTAGATCTTATCAGCTCTGTCCACCTGGTCTCAAAATTCTTAGCAAAACATGATATTTGAGACGTATCAATCTGAGTGACATTACCAGAAATGAGTGTTTGTGGAGGATTACACATTGTATCAAGTTCGTGCACTTGACTAAGATCCCAACTAAAGGACTCAGATTCAGGCGTTTTACGAATAAGTGCGTATCCATACTCTTTCAACATGACATCAGGCTGTTGAACAAGTTGTTTCAACGGTTCATTATGCAAGTATTCGTCAAAGGGCTCATTAGTATCATGAGCACTCTGAGTCTGATTCAGGCTATCACTAGGACTATCAGATGGTTGCATATTTGTCTGAGATGGAGTTGAATTGTTATGCATTAGACTTGAACTGGAGATTGCGTCATGGACAACAGTATCTATAGTACCTTTTGACGAAGAATTTTCACTAACTTGTTTCTTGTTACACTGTGTATTAAGGTGTGAATGCACTCAAGCCTATTCATGCAGACCTTTTGAACGTTATCATGATAAACGAATGCAAATGAAATAACAAGCAATAGACGCAAATTAAAAGCAGTATGCAAATAGATCACGCAATAATTCATTCACAGCAAGCAATATAGATGCGAAATGCAATGCTCATGACATAGTATGACTCCTCCTTTCATCTGAGTCATCTATGCATTAATTTTCGTTGTATTGACACTGAGAAAGAATCTACATGCAACAATCGCATACTGCAGCACGATTGCACGATTTTATATTGAGATCTATATTCCTTACACTCTTTCATTAACTACCTATTAACCGTTGAGCACGTGCTTCCCATCTTTATATTTCCCATGTTTGCTTTTCCCTACTTTACATAGCACAAACATACTAAGGATAGAAAGAGGATCAGAGAGGAAACAGTGTTTCTCTATAGAAATTGTTTCAACACACTTTCCCAAGTTAGTTTCAATTGTGCTCTTTTCTTTCTGTTTATTCTTTGTCAATTCGTTATCACAATTCATAATCATTTCATACATCAATTGGATTCTATCTCACTAGCACATTGAGAGTGAAGGAATACCAAAGCAGTTAGTGTATGTAACCTACAACATACATATACTGCATACCGAGAGAGAAAGTTAGTGACGTTCATTAGATGTACTTTGTTGTCTTACCTCATATACTTAAAAGGTTATGAGCCTCAATAGGCCTCATACTACTGCTGAATCTGATAACAATATGAGTCATTTTACACCAAACATTACAAGATCAAGTTTGAGACATAGAGGAGTTAGACAGAGTGAAGAGCAATCATCTGCTCATATTAATCATCCATCATCCATGCATGTAAATATTAATCCATATGCTGAGTTAAGTAATATTAATCCATCCATTGAAGATCCTCTACCATTAAGTGTTGAACAATTAAATAGACAACGTGAAGAGCTTTTAAATCAAATAAGATTATCCAATCCACAACATAGAACAGAGAATAATGCATTAAGAGAACATGAAGTACCAAGAACTACTCATAGTACTGTTAGTAATACCACCCATAGTTCCTCATCAAGTAATGGTACTAAGTATAAAACTATTTCAGCTTTAGACCAGAAACTCAAAGGTGAAAACTTTCATACATGGAAGACAAGAGCACGGAATGCTATTGATGAAAATGAGATGTGGGAAGGAATAATGGATCTCCCTTATGAAGAAGATGATCATACTGTAATCAAAGTCCAACATAAGAAAGTCTATGGCTTCTTAATTAAATCCATCGATGATATAGTTCTATCTCAAGTCAGTCATATACCAGATAGTAGACCATTAGCCTTATGGAAAGCATTGTGTAAATTATATGAAAGAGATACTATTAGTATCAAAATGACTTTGAATACTCAACTCCAGAATGAGAAATACAAAAGTGGTGAACATGTGAATATGTATATAGCTCGTGTAAGTCAAATCATATCTAGACTGCAACAACTCCAAGCTGAACCAGCACAAGAAGCAAAAATATTGTCATTAGTGAATGGAATTAAACATGATAAGAATTTCAGTACTGTGTGTGAGATTATCTTACAAACTGATAATATAACATTTGAAAATGCTAAAAGAAAGTTATTAGACAAGTATGACCATGTGGTAGCTAAATTAAATTTATCCAGTAAAGTGGAGAGTGAAGATGATGAGAAAGGTATGTTTAGCGGAGATAGAAGATCATTCAATCCACGTGCAAGAAATAACAATTTGATTAAGTATTGTAGTTACTGCAACATGAATAATCATAGTACTGCTGAGTGTGGTCGTAAGCCGGGTGGAAATAGAAATAATATGAATAATTTCAATCGTAATGAACGTAGATCAAATGATGATTCTACTCCAAGACGTGGAAATAGACAAGGTCCCTGTTGGGTTTGTGGCAAGAGTGGTCATATTGCAGTTGAATGTAATGATAAGAAAGGTGTATCCATGACTCCTCAAAGAAAGAATAATAGAAATGATAGATATAATTATAATGCACCATCCAATCGCGAACATGGATACAGTGTGACAGAAAGAAGCCAGAGTGATGTAGAATCAAACCATGGTAGTGATGAAGATGAAGAAGCAGAACACCATGAGAAGGCATGTTCTGTAAAAGAATCTGATGTAATATTTCCTTCTGATCATGCTCATCGTGTCAGTGATGAAGAACATATGAAGAATAATCAACATGAGATTTGGTATATGGATTCAGCTTGTACATCACATCTGAAAAGAACAGCATCATCATTGGAGAATACTCAATCAGTACATGGTAAATCAGTTACCTTTGCTGATGGTCAACATCATCCTATTAAAAGCGTTGGTGAATATACCTTGGGTACTCAACGTCTATCTGAAGTGAAACATGTACCACACTTAATTCATAATTTGTTGTCAGTACCAAAATTAACGGATATGGCATGTGGAGTATACTTTCATAAAGATGGAGTAGATGTTATTGACGAAAAGAGTAAGAAGATTATTATGTCTGGCAAGCGTAAAGGGAATCTGTATGTTATTGATGAGAAAGCATTGGAAGTAGGAGAAAATATTGATGATGCAGAACAGAAAATTAATCATTCAGAAATACCTGTTGAGGATATAGATAATAAAGTCTCTGCTACACCCTTACAATCTCAAGTGAATCTCTTTCATCATCGTTTAGGTCATCCATCCAGTTCTACTATGAAGCGTATTGTTCAATATAATTCTATTGATGGTATGGAACCAGTAGATAGTAAAGTTATTACAGAGGCAGCTGAGAAAATCATGGAGTGTGAAAGTTGTAGAATTGGTAAAGCAACTAGAGCTACATTTCAATCCACTTCTAGTCGTATAAGTGTTAATCAACCAGGTGAACGTATCTTCTCTGATGTCACAGGTCCTATTAAGATTGATAACCAAGATGATATATTTCATGCACTAGGAAAGAAACTATATTTGCAACTATTTGTAGATGATTATAGTAGCTTTAGAATTGGAGTATTATTGAAGAGTAAGGAAGAAGCTAGTCAAGCAGCTATTGATGTACTTGAGCAAATCAAGAATTATTATAATCGTCCAGTGAAATACTTTCATACTGATGGTGGATCAGAAATAGTCAATAAAGAAGTCAAAGCATATTTGAAAAAGAATGGAACCAAATTTGAAACAACATGTCCTGAAACACCTGAACATAATGGTAGAGCAGAAAGACAGTTTAGAACAATATTTGAGATGGTACGTTGTATGCTTTATCAAGCTAACCTTAAAGAAGCGTTTTGGCCCGAACTTGCTATGAGTGCTCTTCATCTTTTAAATCTAAGAGTCAGTAGTAGATTACCTGGGAAATATACTCCTTATGAACTATGGTATAAATATAAACCTAGTATTAAACGTCTTCGTGTAGTTGGGTGTGATGCCTTTGTGTATGCTCGTAAGCATATTGATAGAAAGAATAAACTAGAACCAGCAGCTACTAAGTGTATTTTCTTAGGATATGATGGAACAAAAGAAATGGGATATAGATGTTTTGATTATGAAAAGAGAAAAATGATTATTAGTTGTCATGTCAAGTTTAATGAATCATCTTATACTTGTGGACGTATTAATGGTGCTAGTCGCTTTAAGGATTTGAATGAATGGGAAGCATATAGAATACAATCATTAAAAGCATTTCAAAAGGCATGTGGATTTGAAGAAGAGAAAGAAGAAAACAAAGAAAGAATAACTTCAGTTGTATCTTCCATCACTAGTAGTAATAGTATTCCTGCTACCAAGCCTCCGAGACATACTGCAGTAGTTTCTATTCCAGTTGATCCAACACGTCGTGTAACACGTTCATTACAGAAACAAATGGAAGAAGAAAGAGAACCAAACGACGATATATCATCCACAGCTACATCACGTCGTTCTACTCGTGCACGTCATAAAGCACATCACTATGGTATGGTAGAAATGGGTGATGTTTATGATGAAGATTTATTAGATATGTCATCTGTAGCTATGAGAGTGACTGATGGTAATGGCAAAGAAGAATGGATTACACCGATGACTATCCAAGAAGCATGGAATTGTGCTGATGGTAGTGGTGCTGAATGGAAGAAATCTACCGATGATGAATACAATTCGCTGATAGAAAATAAAGTTTGGGAATTAGTTGAATTACCACCAGGTAGAAAAGCAGTACAAGTCAAATGGGTATTTCAACCAAAGATTAATAGTGATGGAACTTTAGAAAGACGAAAATCACGGTTTGTTGTGAAAGGATATAGTCAAAAGGAAGGAATAGATTATCATGACACTTATGCACCAGTAGCTAAGCTTAAAACCATTCGCTTGTTGATATTATTAGCCAACTGCTTAGGATATAAAATCAAACATTTGGATGTGAAGACTGCATTCTTATATGCAAAGATGTTAGAAGAGATCTATATTGAACAACCAGAAGGATATGAAGTCTCACCTAAAGATAAAAGGCCAGGAAGAAAGTTAGTATGTAAGTTATTAAAAAGTCTCTATGGTACTAAGCAAGCACCGAGGAATTGGAACCTAAATGTTAATCAAACTTTCATTGATGATTTACAATTAAAGCGTTGTCAAGCTGATCCATGTCTTTATTTGCGTCGTTCTAAGAGTGGTGCACTATGGTTAGTTGCTTTATGGGTTGATGATATCATTGCTGCTTATCCAACAGAAGACGAAACAGAATGGTTGGAATATAAAGAAATTATGACTAAGAAATATAAGATGACTGATAAAGGAGATGTAGAATGGATATTAGGAATCAAGATTGAAAGAAATGAAACAGAAAGAACAATAATGATGAGTCAAGTTCAATATATTGAAGACTTGTTAAAATGTTTTGGTCAAGAAAATTCTAAAGAAGATTCCACACCTGAATTACATGGACATATACTAAGTAGAGCTGATTGTCCAACTGATGAAGATGAAATAGAAGCAATGAAACGTGTTCCTTATCGTGCTGCTATTGGTAAACTCTCTTATCTTGCATCTACTACTAGACCTGATATTACTCATGCAGTTCATCAAGTGTCACAGTATCAAAATAATCCAGGAAGATCACATTGGGAAGCTGTAAAGAAAATTATTAGATATTTGAAAGGAACTAAAGAGATGAAGTTGACTTATCACTGTGAGAATCTCTTTTCTTTAACTGATTTGACTCCATCTAACTTTCATCTTTCAGTCTATACTGATAGTGATTGGGGTGGTAATCATAATGATGGTACATCTACTACAGGATACCTAGTACAAATCAATGGACAAACTATTAGTTGGGGTAGTAAGAAACAACATAGTGTAGCTTTATCTACAGCTGAAGCTGAATATATGGCTTTAACTGAAGGTGCAAAAGAATTACTTTGGCAACAGACATTACTGTTAGAAATTCTTCACATGTGTGCAGGACAGGAGGAGAAATTAAAGATTGGAAAAGTCATGAATGAAGAAACAGCACCATCCTTGATTAAAAGCACACTCTATTGTGACAATCAAGCGGCAGTAGCTATGGTGAAGAATGAAACTCATCATCAACGTAGTAAACATATTGCATTGAAATATCATTTCATTCGTGAAAAGGTTGAAAACAAGAAAATGAATGTAGAATGGGTAAATACTCAACAACAATTAGCTGACATATTCACTAAACCACTACCAAGAGACCAGTTCCATATGCTCAAGGATACCATCATGCATTTTCAGGCATTATAAACAAAAAAAACACACATACACAGCATATACCTGCCCATACACACATATAGATACACTAACAGTACTGAGGGATGCATAAATGTTTTGCAGTCATTTCAGAGTAAAGGAAAGGAGGAGTATTGAGATCTATATTCCTTACACTCTTTCATTAACTACCTATTAACCGTTGAGCACGTGCTTCCCATCTTTATATTTCCCATGTTTGCTTTTCCCTACTTTACATAGCACAAACATACTAAGGATAGAAAGAGGATCAGAGAGGAAACAGTGTTTCTCTATAGAAATTGTTTCAACACACTTTCCCAAGTTAGTTTCAATTGTGCTCTTTTCTTTCTGTTTATTCTTTGTCAATTCGTTATCACAATTCATAATCATTTCATACATCAATTGGATTCTATCTCACTAGCACATTGAGAGTGAAGGAATACCAAAGCAGTTAGTGTATGTAACCTACAACATACATATACTGCATACCGAGAGAGAAAGTTAGTGACGTTCATTAGATGTACTTTGTTGTCTTACCTCATATACTTAAAATTTTAGAACACTACAGCACAAACAAAAGCCCGAGGAGATAGAAATACTCTCATGCATAAAGCAAATCAGCATGTCCTTTGATAAGATGTTGTAACAACTCCCATGGATTGGTGCCTCTGTCAGGACAATTACAAGGCTTCGGCAGCAGAAAGGGCTTTTTTTCCCACTTTGCTTTCTGCTTTTTGCTCTTATGTGTCCCTCTGTAGTGTCCATAGAGCGACTTTGGGGGGAATAAAGTGCCACACACACGACACGGTACATCGAATCTACCCAGTTGTTTCAGTAGAAATAAGTGCATATGAGGAGATTTACTGGAATCTTCAAAACGAATAAATGTCTGCAACACATGAATGACCATATCTTGACTTGGTTGAGGACGCACAGGTGTACTGCGGACAACTAGTCCTGTAATTTCCTGCCCGTTCTCCTGACGACGTTTCTGTTCAATTAATGTCCACTCATAACGATCAAAGGCAGTGTGATGATTGGGACAGAGTAGTATGAGATTGCGCAGATCATTGATAGCCGGTGCATTAGGACTGCCCTCTAATAGTTCTGCTCGATGTTCATCAATCACATGCGCCACCTCCACATGGTCAGAATATCCACAAATGATGCACATGCCCCCATCCCGAGCTGTTAAGCCGTGGCTTGATTGTGGCTCTGACTTTGCCTCTTCTGATGTGTGCAAGTCCACTATTGGAGGTGTGATTGGCTGAGACGAACTGAGGCTGAGAGGAGGGCTAAGGGGACCAGTCACAAAGTGAACAACTATGATACCTGAATGACGCTCAGATTCCCACTGGCTGACAAAAGCTTGCCACTCTAATTCTGTAGTAATCTTTCTAACTGATTGTAGAGCTGATGCAGCAGATGAACCAGCACCGCTGAATGGAAAAGCATAGAAGCGAGGTCGCTGCAAACGCTCAGGATCGATCTTAAAATACTCACATGATTGAGCAACTAAATCTGACAGGCTCTTATACCAACGTGGTTGAAAATGCTGCTCAGAATTGAACAGTCGTATCTCCACTGGATTCTGAAAGACTAAGCGCTTCAGCAAACCAACCAATTCTGATGATTCTCCTAGACACATATATAACCATATACATGGACAAATGGAAGAAAGACCACACACAGAAACAGACACACACACACACAAACAGAAAGAGAGAGAGAGAGGATGGCGAGTGTCATACAAACACACAAGATATACAGATATATATATACGGATATATATATAGAAGAGACATACAGACAGAGAGAGGGAGAGAGAGGGACAAAATAACAGATCAAGTTGAGCATCAATATTTCACGTAATCTCATCCCAGTCGACTTGACTGACCTGCAGTGTTATTGATATCCCCAATTGAACATGACAAAATGAACCAAGCAAGATATAGATATACCGATTAATAATAGACAGGTGTCACAGAGATACACAGACCAACAAGCACATATACACACAAAGAGAAAAAGAGATAAATAGACGAAAATATATATGCCATCGTAGTGTATATGAAGGGAAGTCTTACCTTTATCCGCTGACGAATATATTACGCACAACACGTGACGCAGAGAGACAGATACAAAAAGAGATGACATACAAGAGAGAAAGAGCAAGAGAGAGAGAGAGAATCGCATACACGGTCAATTACACTGAAAGGGATAATAGCCATAGGTTGTCAAAGAGCATCAATAAGTCTAATCACTCACCTGATGATAGCAGAATGTTCTCCTTTTTCTGAACTTCCGTCAGACGAGCCTCTAGTTGACTCAGACGATCATGCTTTCTGCTAGCCTTTCTTTCATTGTTTTCCTCTTCAGCTTGTTTGAGCTCAGTCTTAACATCCACAATCTCTTGTTCCAATGCAGCGATTTTACGTGTCACATCTGAGTTGGACAAAGACACATGAAAAACAATCACTAATCAGCACTTAAGTTAAAAAGGCCCACACAGCCACCGTTGGATTTTCTTCATATCTGACCTTCTAATTGACTGTTCTTACTGCCGCTGCTGGACGATATCTGCGCCATTGAACTTGCGCTCGACTGAGCTTGAGTTGGCGTTGGGAGAGATTTATAAGGCAATTTAGAATCCTCACTCATCATCAAAGACTAGTTAGCACAAATAACACAGCAAATTATATGCACAACAGTATAATGAGCGTACGGCCTTACTTTCCTTTCATTGGCCATTTCTGCACTGACAAACATGAATTACCTCTATCTATTGATACTAAGCGTTGGTATTGAAAAGATTGACAGTCACATGTGTTGTACGAAACAAAAATAGAAGCATCGTAAAGTGGTAGAATATGAGCACAAATGGTTGCAGCGCGCAAGACTCATGGGGATGCGCGAGATGTATTACCTATACGAATGGTGTGTCGAACAAATACTTTTCAAAAGGCTCTCAAAACTAAGAAGAAATGAAGTTAATGACAAAGAGGCTTAGCAGATGAAGACAAAGAAAAGCACAGAAAAGTGGAAATAAAAAATCACGAAGTGAGTTCCAGCAGATCCAGTTCGTGATGGGAGCGCATTTCACAGTGATAAATGCAATGATGTATGATTCAGTATTTCAACTCCCTTTCTCATCCATGTGTTTGATAAGCGTATTGTACTTACATTCAATCAGTATTCAAAGGAGAAGAAAATCAATGAAGAGAAAAGGAAAAGCAATACAGAAGGTTATACAACTAGCAGAAATGGACACAGACGGTATAAGAATATTGTTTGAAAGTCAATTCCACTGTCACAAACATAACATCAATCAATAGATGAGCAATGAGGATTAGATTTTTCAAGCACTGAGATTGAGAAAGAAAGCAAAAAAAGTGAAACATAGAAAGACACATGAAGAAAACATGGAAAATAGGTTGGACACATACAAACATTCAGAGTGCATATCGTTCCTCTGTTTTTATTCTCTCTCTCTCTCTCTCTCTCTCTCTCTCTCTCCCTTTCCCTTCCTGTATGAGTGTACATCATAGAGCTGTCTAACCTCTCACGATTAGACCAAGGATGAAAGAGGAGAGAGTACAAGAAAACACATACAATAACATAACCACACACAGACTGTATGTATAGCACTGACCAGTGAAATAGAATTTGCGTTCTGTTTTCTCTTTGTATCTTCGGTCTTTACCCTATCATAACATATCAATAATACAACGTAAAAATTGCAGCTTAGAATTCAAGCATTAGCAAGAGAAAGAAAGAAAAAATGTTAAAGGATCGAGAAATAGATTAACAAGCATGGAAAATAGGTTAAATACATGCAAGTATAAAGCTTGCATATCGTTCTTCCGTTCTCATACTCCATCTCTTTTTCTAATATCCCTCAGCGTATGCGGACATTACATCCCTGTCTAACGCATGGGGAGATATGAACAAAGAGGAGAGAAGAGGATAGAGGACAAGAAGACACAAAAAAGAACATTACAACACACATACGTTTACATGTATCACTGACCAGTGAAATATACTCTGTCTTCTGTCTTCTCTCTTTCTCTTCAGTCTTTACTTTGACTGTTAGTCTTCTCTATGATGCGTATTTCTATCCTTAGAATAGAATGAAAAGATGAAAAAATAAGAAGAGCACAAAAGAGGAAAGAAAGAAGAAGAGAGGAAAGAGGAAAACAACAGAGTGGAAGTGATCACCCACAGATGAAGTGTATTCTTTCTCTTTCTCTTCTATATGTATATGTGTGTCCTATGTGTTCTCTGTATTTCCTTCCTTCCTTCCTTCCTTCCTTAGTCTCTTTTCTCGTTCATTTTTTCGCGGATTTTTTTCTTTTTTTTTCTCGCGCGAATCAAAGATTGAGAATCATGATGATTCAATGAATGAAAAGAATTGACCATGAAATGAAAATTGATTCTCAATGAAAATTCGGAATTCGAAGGGAAAAAAAATCGAAAGAATTTCATAGAAGAGAGTACAGAAACAGCACATTGAAAAGGAGGCATGATGGAGGTGTCAATAGCCAGATATGCTCTCCATGATAATGGCTAAGGCATGTGAATGCGTTCCTTGAATTCCCACTTCATGTTTCTTTAATATGCTTTCTATGATATTCTCTATATCCATTGTTATTATTCATACTGAAGACAATCACACACAAATTTCATCATACATAGTGAGTGACAGATCACAGCACACTGTGTTTATATACTCATGCCATTCATCTGACACATGCATCTGCTGCAGTCTTGATGTGTCCTGTTAATCATGGGCTGCTATGGTAGCCATTGACAACACTGAAACACCTAGACTATGAATATATATACATGAAACATCATACATAGCATAAGCTCAGATGCACATGATCCGCCCCCATTCGATACGCTATCTTCATAGTGGCCTATCATAATATCCCTATGCTGTGTGTATCCTCCTGTGGCATATGCTGTCCATTGTTAGTCGTTGTCCACCACTTTAGCCTTTATAAATCGCGTCTAGTTTTATCGTCGAATTGGGAAGCTTTCCAGCACATTGGGATCCTAAGCTTAGAATTCCACGTGGACAAGTTGTCGCG
>JADMIO012726888.1_pt1 | contig 91056 bp, 78 predicted proteins | sample 8958161 | NCBI WGS metagenome assembly JADMIO01 (sample SAMN16585339, study PRJNA669376) | soil metagenome | isolation source: Crop rotation soil | place: USA: Cullars Rotation, Alabama | collected 2011
GCCGCGACTTCAAGTCACGTGAATTCCAAGCTTCGGATCCCACTGTGCTGGAAAGTGCCATCCTCATCAATCCCGGCGGATTGACTCACTATTCCATCGCCCTGCGTGACGCTTTAGCCAGCGTGCGACTCCCCGTCGTGGAGATCCATCTCAGCAATGTGCACGCCCGGGAAGAATTCCGACGCCACTCCGTGATCGCGCCTGTCACCCTGGGCCAGATCGTTGGCTTTGGCGGCCATGGGTACATCCTGGCCTTACGCGCCATTTTGGATATGCAGCAAGAGATCGTCTAGCGAAGGAACACAGATGATCTATAAGTCGTCATCGACATCGGATGCGACTCTACGCTTCTTGCCTTGCACCATGTTTACCGCATAGACGCTGACCATAAACAGCAAGGCAAGCGGAATCGCCATTACCAGCATTGAAATGGGATCGCTGCTTGGCGTGAGGACAGCGGAAATAAAGAATATAAAGACGGTGGCTTGTCGCCAGTACTGCATTAACGTTTCGGACGATAGCAGACCGAGCGCGCCCAGCCCGTAAACAATAAGCGGCAATTGGAACCCAATGCCGAATCCAAGCATCATTTTCAAGATGAAGAAGATCAAAAGCGCGGGATCTTGGCGAATCGCCGCCCCTTCAAAATTAGCCGTAAACCCTACAAACCACTGCATCGTCGTCGGAATGATCAGCCAGCAGAAAAACGCCCCGAGCAGAAAGAGACCAAGACTCACGGGCGCCATCATGGCAACGGGTCGTCGCTCTGTTTTCTTGAGGCCCGGCGCAACAAATCCCCACAGTTGGTGGATAGACAAAGGCAAAGTTACGATGAGGCCAATATACAGCGCGAGCTTGAGCTGAAGCATGAACGGGTCAGTCAGGGTGTTAAACGCAACCGTAATCACAACCCCTTCTGGAAGGACTAGATTCTTAATTGCCCCTTCATACAGGTGGGCGTACACAGTGGGCCAGAGGAACCACCCGGCGACCCAGCCTCCGGCGACCAGAAGAACAATCCGTACAATGCGCTGTCGCAGGTCGTCGAGATGTTCGGTGAGGGTTGCCCGAAAGTCTTCCGGGTCCTTCCAGCGGTCGCTCACCCGGTCCACCTCGCACGACTAAGCAAATACATACGGGGTCGCAGATAAACCCTGCGACCCCGTATGCGTAGTCCGTGTCCTCGTTTCAAAACCGATCAAACTTTACCCTTCGAGGATGAAGGTTTGCTCAATCTTGAATCGCTGAAGCTGGGTCGTGGGAGGGGCTGCCGAACGTTGGGGTTGGCCGCCGCCGAGTCCTCCAGTAGCATACTGCTGGCGAAGAAGCTCGAGTTGCTCAGGAGGAATCGCGTTCGGATCCATGCCAAAGGGCAGTCCCGTTGCCGGGTCGATGCCAGCGGCAAGACCTGTGTTCGGATCGATACCGCCGCCTTGAGTGCCCTGGTTGTAAGGGTTGGCCACGGTGACCTTCTTCTCCATTGAGATGGTTCGAATCACCTTAAGCACTGCATTCTTGTCGAGCGCGAACCAAATCGTCTCGTTGATGTTCATCCGTTCCTCACCCTCTGTAGAAAAGCTTTGGCGAATCTTCGCGCAAGGATGCCCCATCTCCCATTCAAGGCCAACGAGTTCGCCGCGCATCGGAACGGAAGTGACGAGCTTTTGGGTAGTAAAGCGCTTGTTGATATCGAAATTGGGTTGCTGGAATCGCGCCTGCCAGATGCTGCCGGGCTTGACCCCTTTGCTGGGCAAACTTGGCAATGGGTAGATCGACCGGTTGTAATCCTGATCCATGTTTGAGACCGACCCATCGAAGTTCACATAGGCCGGAAGAGCGCCGAACATCTCCATTCCGTTCGAAGCGACCCGCATGTAAACAGATTGAAGCTGGTCTTCGCGATACACCTTGCCAATTGGATCGTTCAGGCTAGCAATGAATGCAGACGTCTTGCCTTTTTGTGGCAAAGCCGTGATCCGCACGAGCCCATCCCCGTTGCCGTAAGCATTTTGAACGGCGTACTCGAGTCGGAGCCGTTCGACGCGATTGCCCGTCTCGGTGCCACGTCCGCCCGCTTTGCCTTGCTCTTCCGAAACGGATTCGTTCGTTACTCGCTGCTGGAAATTGTAGACATAGTTCTTACCGGTCTTAAAGTTGTATTTCAGCTTTAAACCGTTAGCCGGGACTTTGATGTCTGCTTTATTAGCGATGATCAAATCGACTGAGGATCGGTCCACGACCTTTGGGCCATCGCTGTACTCGACGTACAGAACCAACTCAAGCTTGAGCTTGCCATCGGGAATCCCTCGACCCTTAGTATCAAGAACGTAGTCGTAGTACTTGTTGGTCGTCGGGGGGATCGCGGCCTCTATAAACTTATCGCCAAAATAGACGCCGAGGTAGCCTCCCTCCGGAATACTTCCCTTCGGAATCAAAATATGGACTTTTTCGCGCACCTTAGAACCATCGGCTGGTCGCACGATTGTAAAAGGAGCTTGGGCCATCGAAAGAGCGGCCACAGAGAGGAAAAGGATGCCTAAAATGGTTCGTTTCATACCCAATACCTACGGGCGCGACCGCAACACGGCACATCGCCACCTCTCATTATGACGTTCATTCTGGGGTGAAATGTCACATCCCATCCGAACTCCCCAACCAAGTACACTCCCTAACGTATGGAAAAGATGTCTGCGCCATCCATCTTACGCATGAAATCTGAGGGCAAAAGGATCGTGTGCGTCACTGCCTACGATGCCTACTTCGGCTCCTTGATGGATGAAGCGGGCGTCGATCTCGTCCTCGTCGGTGACTCGCTGGGAAACGTTCTGCTCGGTTACGACAGCACGGTCCCGGTTTCCCTCGAAGCCATGGTCTATCACACCCGCGCCACCCGACGCGGAGTCAAGCGAGCCCTGCTCGTCGGAGACATGCCGTTCGGATCCTACCAATCTTCCGTTTCTCAAGCCGTCGATTCCGCCGTCGCTTTAATGAAGGCCGGCGCCGATGCGGTCAAACTTGAAGGCGCCTACACAGACGAAATCCGAGCTATAACCAAAGCCGGTATTCCCGTGATGGGGCACCTAGGGATGACGCCTCAATCCGTCAATGCCTTTGGCGGACACAAAGTCCAGGGGCGAGGCGAATCGGCGAAGCGACTTCACCAAGAAGCAAAAGCCATCGAAGAGGCCGGCGTATTCGCGTACGTTCTGGAATTAATTCCCGCCGATCTGGCGAAAGCGATCACCGGTCAATCGGGCGTACCTACCATCGGGATCGGGGCTGGCCCAGATTGCGACGGTCAAGTGCAGGTCATGCACGATCTCTTCGGCATGTCTTCCCGCCATTTCCGCCACGCCAAAAGATATGCGGAAGCTCATGCCATGTTTATCGAAGGCGCTCGGGCTTACGCCGATGAAGTCCGCGGCGGTGCCTTTCCCACATCCGAGAACAGCTTTTGAATACCGTTTATTCAATCCGAGAACTTAACGAAATCACCGATCCTCTGCGCCAGGATGCCCAAGCCACTATCGGCTTTGTCCCCACCCTTGGCGCGCTCCATGAAGGCCACTGCGCTTTAATTCAAAAGGCGGCCCAAGAGTGCACCTTTGTTGTCGTGTCGGTTTTTGTAAACCCAACCCAATTTAACGACCCAAGCGACTACCAGAACTACCCTCGGAATCCAGAATTAGATGCCGAAAAGGCCACCGCCGCAGGCGCGCACATCGTCTGGATGCCGACCGTGGAAGACATGTACCCCTCCCAAGACACCACGATTACCGTCGGCGGCTTGGCGTCGCTCTGGGAAGGCGCCCACCGCCCCGGACACTTCGATGGAGTGGCCACGATCGTGGCGAAACTATTCAATATTGTACGGCCCGATACGGCTTACTTTGGTCTTAAGGATTTGCAGCAATGCGCCGTTATTTCGCAGATGAAGCGCGACCTGCACTTTCCTCTCGAGTTGAAGTTTATCAATACGATTCGCGAACCAGACGGACTCGCGCTATCAAGTCGAAATCAGCGGCTTAGCTCACAAGAAAGAGCCGTTGCCCCCGCTCTTTACCGCGAATTAAGGCGTTGTGCCACCCTATTTTTGAGCGAGCCTCTAAACGTCGATGCAGAATTGCAGAAAAGTATTGCCGCCCTAACAGGGGATGGTTTTAGCGTTGAGTATTTTGCCCTCGTCGATACCCAGACCTTTCAAATGAAAGAAGCCGCGAACCAGGGAGACTCAATTATAGTAGCCGCCCGTCTAGGTGTTGTGCGCTTAATCGATAACGTGCAAATCGGCAGTTTTTCTGTTGACGAATAACACGTTAGATATTGCTAGTTTGCTGGGATAATTCATAGCATCTCTTATTGAATGTAAAACGTCAGGTATAGTGCGATCTAAGTTTCGCAACGAGTAAACCCTTATGAAAAGAACCGTTCAAAGCGTTAAGAACTCGCTAAAGTTCAAAGCTCAGCCTAAGGCTGGCATCTTATCGGTCAAGATTGGAGTCAAGAAGTATTCCGTTCCCGTGGAAGCGCGATTATTGAGCAATGGCGAATTCGCCTTTCTCTCCTTCTCCGCATCATCCGAGCTATATCAAATTGCAAACAAGCAATTTCAAGCCATGAAGTCGGACGCTGACGCCACTCACGCCTTCACCGCTTTGAATCCAAGCCGAAAGCGAACACGCCGACGTCGACAACTCGTCGCGATGCCCGACCAACTCGCCGAAGCGCTGAAGAATTTGCCTTCCGGCTATAAGTTGGGTTACGGTGCGGATGGTTCTCCGAAACTCGTGCGAACTCGCACCCGCGCTCGAAAGGCGAAAGCCGAAACCGCAGCTCCAAAAGCTCCTGCGGCAAAAGCCCCGGCCGCCAAAGCACCCGCCGCTGCCGCCAAGCCAAAACCCGCCGCGCGAAAAGCTCCTGCCGCAAAGAAGACAACCAAGAAGTAATTCTTCGGTTGAAAGGGGAAAGGCCTTGCTGAAGTTCTCGGCAAGGTCTTTTTGTTGGCAACCCAAGGAGTTCGAGGCGAGTGACTATGTTCCTAATGGATAGCTCACAGCGCAAGACATAGCCACCAACAAAGCGGCTAAACTAATAGATCAAATGCCGACGTAGCTCAGTGGTAGAGCGGCTGTTTTGTAAACAGCGGGTCGCGGGTTCGAGTCCTGTCGTCGGCTCCAAACTTTTCAAGAAACCATTCCGTTTTCCGTAATTCCAGTTTATACTGGCATCAGTAATCTACAATCTACTGAAGGAAATACAAATGTCTGCCCGAAGTAAATTAATCGTCGCTCTCGACACCGAAACGTCCGTCGCCGCCGAAGATCTGGTCATGCGCCTCGGTGATTCCGTTGATTTCTATAAAATCGGCTGGCGGCTCGTTGTTCAGTCCGGCATGGCCCTCGTCGATGACCTCATCGATCAAGGCAAGCGGGTCTTCCTCGATCTCAAAATGGACGACATCGACGAGACCGTTTCCAGCACCGTGCGCATGATTGGCGACCGTGCCGAGTTTCTTACCATCCAAGGTGGCATCGCCACCGCCAAAGCCGCCCAAAAGGGGCGCGTGGGTGAATACCCCAAGATTCTCCAAGTGACCCTCCTCTCCAGCATGGACGGTAGCGATATCAATGCCGCCTTCGGGAATGGCGCCCCGAGCGTCGAGCACTTTGTCCTGGACCGAGCCCAGAAGTCACTCGACGCCGGTTGTGACGGTCTCATTGCCTCAGGAGGCACGATCCAGCTGTTGCGAGACAAATTCAAGGACCGCAACCCTCGCCCCCTCATCGTCAGCCCCGGCATCCGCCCTGCGGAATGCGGAACGGATGACCATAAGCGAGCTATGACGCCACGAGAAGCGATCCTGGCCGGCTCCGACTACCTAGTCGTTGGCCGCCCGATTCTCCAAGCTGCCGACCAGCTCGGCATGGTCGAAAAGGTCGTCGAAGAAATCGCCGGCGCCATGGAAGCGCTGGCCGTAAGTCGTTAATAGCCCTTCTCTTGGGGGTGTTTGTGCGGAGGAGAAGGGGGTTGGGGGAAGAGGTTCGCTTCGGTAAGTTCTTCCCCCTCGACGGGGGAAGTTCGTAAGTCCCCGAACGGGTAGGGGGTGTTCCGGGGCCCTCAAAATCGCCAGAACCACTACGCCTTCCGATACCGCTCCCTCAAATCAGCCCAAGTCCCCTGTTCGATCGCCTCACGAATCTCCTCCATAAGCCGCGCATAAAACGACAGGTTATGCAGGGTCGCCAAGCGCCCCGCCAGCGGTTCATCTGCCTTAAACAAGTGCCGCAAATATGCTGCGCTGTAGCGCTCCGTCTGGCGAAAAACGCTCAAAGGATCAACCGGCCCATCGTGTGTCGCCCACTTCGACCCCATGATGTTCTGCCGTCCCTGCAAGGTGTACAAACTATGATGCCGAGCCATTCGCGTCGGCAGCACGCAGTCGAACATGTCCACGCCACACTCCACCGCATGCAAAATATCCTGCGGATGGCCTACACCCATCAAATAGCGCGGTTTGTCCGCAGGCAATTGCGGCGCGGTCGCCGCCACCACGGGATACTGCATCTCCGTGGGTTCCCCTACGCTCACGCCGCCAATTGCAAATCCCTCAAACGGCATAGAAGTTAAAGCGGCCACGGATTCGGAACGAAAATCTGGATGCACCCCACCCTGCACAATCCCAAAAACCGCCTGGCTCTCCCCCCGCGATTCCAAACATCGGGCCGCCCAACGATGCGTCCGATCCATCGCCGTTCGAGCATCCTCTCGGCTGCAAGGATACGGCGGACATTCATCCAGCGCCATGCTGATATCCACGCCCAACTGAGCCTGAATCTCCATCGCCCGCTCGGGGCTCAAAAACATCTGCGACCCATCGAGGTGCGACTGAAACCGAACGCCTTCCTCCGTAACTTCCCGAGTTTTCGCCAAGCTCATGACCTGGTACCCACCGGAGTCCGTCAAGATCGGGCCCTTCCAACTCATAAAGTGGTGCAGGCCGCCCAGCTTCTGAATCAGCTCGCTGCTCGGTCGCAGTGATAGGTGATAGGTGTTGGCCAGGACGAGCTTAAACCCAATGCCCTCGACGTCCTCGGAAGACAAAGTCTTAACTGTTGCCTGAGTCCCGACAGGCATGAAAACCGGCGTCTCGACCGTCCCATGCGGCGTATGGAGCCGTCCCCGCCTTGCGCCGGTGTGAGGGCACACCGAAATGAGTTCGTAGCGAATCGTTTGCGGCATCAGGCGCTAACTAGCCGGCCCTCATCCAGACTCTTTTTTCAAACGGTTCACTGACAACGGTCAAAGGTGTGTTCATGGGCGGCACAAATAAGATTACTTCAAACGAGCGCATCGATCAATGAAGGCAGCTGGGCAAGGGAAGATAACCGCGCCTCCGCGCGCGATCGGTCAAGCAGAAGCGCCTGGAATCCAGCCTGTTGTGCGCCAATCAAGTCGTCGGTCGGATCGTCTCCAATGTGCAAAATTTCTTGCGGAGCCATCCCAAAATGGTCGACCGCCAGCCGGAAAATCCGAGCGTCTGGCTTTTCAAATCCTTCTTCCAATGAAGCAATCACCAATTTAAAGTATGGACTTAGGCCAAGCGCCTCAATCACCCGGTGCAAAGAGATATCCCAGTTCGAAATAATCGCCATGGGAAGCCCTCTCGCCGAGAGTTCTTCGAGCACAGGAATGACGTCGTCGTAAAGACGGAAGACTGTGGAGTTCGGGCCGTACATTCGCCGATCCCCTATGTTCATTAAAGCCGCGGCCTGCCCTGCGTCCAGTCCAGAGCGATCCAGCCAATCACGAGAAAGCGTAGTCCAAAACGAACGCGCTGCCCCCGAATCCCGCAAAAGATTCATCTGCAAGAATTCACCGTGGCGAGCCCGGTAAAGCTGACGATAACGCTCTGCCGCTTCGGAATCCAAAGAAAGCCCCATTTCGCAAGCGCATTCGCAAGCAAACTCGCCCGGATCCCAACGGACATCAACCAGCGTAAAGGCGCAATCAAAAGTAATCGCCCGAATGCTCAACGACGAACCATCCCGATCAGCCACATGATAAAGGTCAAAATGACGCTCAAAAGAATCATCGTCGTGATCGGAAAGTAAAAGGCCCCATTCTCCCGCTCAATCGCGATGTCTCCTGGAAGCCGCCCGAGCCGTAGCCAAGAAACCCGAGACCCAAGCCAAATGAGCCCGCCGATGAATATCATCAGCGAGCCCATCACAACAAGAGATTTACCAAGATTCTCCATTGGGAGTCCCAATGGCGCTCAGTGCTTGGTGTTCGGAGTGCGAAGAAGCTTCTCACACCTCACACCTCACACCTCACACCTCACACCTTCGATTTAGTAGTGCCAGTCGAGATCGAGAGCTTCCTTCGCGTGCTTCTCGATGTACTCGCGCCGAGGCTCTACCTTGTCGCCCATGAGCCTCGAGAACATCTGCTCGATCTCCATTTGGTAATCCGGATCAAGCTTCACCTGAACCAACCGTCGGTGCGCCGGCGCCATCGTCGTATCTTCAAGATCGTCCACGTTCATTTCACCAAGACCTTTAAAGCGAGTGACCTGCGGATCTTTCTTCTTGCCTCCGCTCTTGATCTTCTTGATAATCTCGTCGCGCTCTTTCTCCGTCATCGCGTAGTGCCGTGTGTTCGTGCCCTCGCGGACGACAAACAGCGGGGGCTGGGCCAGATAGATGTGCCCGGCAGCCACGAGCGGCTTCATATAGCGGTAGAAGAACGTCAGCAATAGGGTGCGGATATGCTCGCCGTCAACGTCGGCGTCAGTCATGATAATGACTTTGTTGTAGCGAAGCTTGCTCAGGTCAAACTGAACTTCCCGCTCGCGCTTCTTCTTCTTTCCATTGCCGTTCGCCGCTGCCACCGAAGTCGGGGAGGCATATTCCGGAAGCTGATCCTCGTCTGGTTCGTCGACAAAGCTCAACAAGTCTTCGTCATCCTCGATTTCACCCCGGCCGAGCGTCAAGTCAACGCCAACCCCAAGAGCTGCGATCAGAGCCTTAATTTCTTCGTTATCCAGAGCCTTGTCGATTCGAGCCCTTTCAACGTTCAAAATCTTTCCACGCAACGGAAGAACCGCTTGCGTCATTCGGTCTCGCGCGTTCTTCGCGGAACCACCCGCCGAGTCGCCCTCGACGATGAAGATTTCGCACTTGTCGGAGTCCTTGCTCACGCAGTCCGAAAGCTTTCCTGGCAAACCAAAGGTATCCATCGCCGAAGATCGCTTAACCGCTTCCGCCGCTTTGCGAGCCGCTTCCCGTGCGCGCTGCGCGATCATCGCCTTGTCGACCAGTCGTTTGCCAACCGCCGGATGCTCGTCCAGATAAGTCGAAAGCCCGTCACCCACCAGCGAGTTCGTCAGACCTTGAACTTCCGGAGTCACCAGCTTGACCTTGTCCTGCGAGTTATAGCTCGGATTTTCCAATCGAAGAGAAATAACCGCCGTCAAACCGTCAGAAACGTCTTCTGCGCTGAAATTCGTATCCTTCTCTTTCAAGAAGTTCATCTTTCGCGCATAAGCATTGATAACGCGAGTGACAGCTGTGTTGAACCCAGAAACGTGGGTGCCGCCGTCCGGCTGGTGAATATTGTTCGAATACGCCAAGATCGTCTGCGCATACCCGTCGTGATACTGCAGCGCAACTTCAAGCTCCGTCGTATCCTTCCGTCGCTTAAAGAAAATGACATTGTGGAGAACGGTCTTGCCCTCGTTCACGTCCTCGACAAGCTGAGGAATACCTCGGGTGAAGTGAAACACCTCGCTGTCGTTCGGGGTCGGCTCGCTAATAAACTCAAACCGCACGTTCGGGTTCAAATAAGCAAGTTCCCGCATGCGCGTCTTGAAGATGTGCATGTCGTATTCGACCGTGGATAAAACCTCGGTGTCAGCCTGCCAATGAATCTTTGTGCCTGTACCCGTAGCCTTCCCCATCTCCTTAACCGGCTCGACGGGGCGCCCACGCTCGTATCGCTGCATATACGTCTTACCGTTGCGCTTAACGGTCGCTTCAAGCCATGAAGAAAGAGCGTTGGTGCAGCTAACGCCGACGCCGTGGAGACCGCCTGAAGTCTTGTAGCCGCCGCCGCCAAACTTACCACCCGCGTGCAAAACCGTCATAACGACTTGCAAAGCCGACACGCCCATCTTGGCGTGCATATCGACCGGGATACCGCGTCCATTGTCCTCGACGCTCACCGAGTTGTCGTTGTAAATCTTGACGATGATTTCGTCGCAGTGTCCGGCAAGGGCTTCATCGACCGAGTTGTCGATGACTTCGCGAAACATCTGGTGCAAACCCTTTTTGCCATTGTCGCCAACGTACATACCGGGTCGCTTCCGAACGGCTTCCAAACCTTCCAAAACTTGGATTTCGTTCGCGTTATAATCGCCGTCCACCTTCGCGCTAATTTCGTCGATCGCAGAAAGCTGGTCGTCGGCTGAGATAGGTATCAGTTCTTCTTCCGGAGTGTTATCTTGGTTGGGCATTGTTGCGGGCCTTTAGGAGCGCTTTCGAGGCGCACAGACAGGGTCTTTGAGTTCAAAGTATACCTGAAAAGACGGTATAAACCCCTGAATGGTAGCGCGGAACGCGCTCCTGAGCTACAACCCCAAAAACTCTCGCGTCATAATAGGTAGAGCAACCAGAAGGAGTAAGTCGTGGCCCACACCATTCGCGAAGAAATCGACCAGTTTAAAGCTGGCCTCACAACCACCCAAGCGCCGTTCATCGAAGACGCTAAGGAAAAGGGATTGATGTACATCCATCAACCCTACGAGTTGTATTCGGCGGAGAATCATGAGTCGTGGCGAAAACTGTTCGCAAGAATGCACAACCGTTGGCAGCGCTACGCCAACCAGCATTTCCTCAAAGGCATTGATTCCCTCTGCTTGGATCCAGAAAGAGTGCCGCGCCTGGAGGATGTCAACAAATTCTTGGAACCGCTAACCGGATTCAAAGCCAAACCGGTCGCCGGATACGTCCCTGCCTTCGTTTTCTTCGACTGCCTCCGCAATCGCGAATTCCCGACCACCATTACGATTCGCCGCTCGGATAAGCTCGACTATCTACCCGAGCCAGACATCTTCCACGATATTTCGGGCCACGTGCCGATGCATACGGACAAAGCCTTCGCCGACACCCTCGTCCGCTTCGGCGAATGCGCCCACACCGCCGCCGAAATCGCCAACAGCATCCCAGATGAGCAGGAGCGCCTCCATCGTCTCACCAGCATCATCCGCGCCATGGCCAGATTCTTCTGGTTCACCATCGAATTCGGCTTGATGAAGGAAAAGAATCAGATGAAGGTGTACGGCAGCGGCATCTTGAGTTCCTATGGCGAAATCCAATACGCCGTCGAATCCCCCTTGGCCCAGCGCTACCCCATCCAACTCGAATGGGTAATCAACCAGGGCTTCGAGATCGACAAATACCAGCCGCTCTACTTCTACGTCGACTCCTTCGACCACCTTTTCTCTCTCGTTGAAGAGCTCGAAAAATGGATGAAAGACGGCCGACTCAATAACGTCGCCGCCGGAGAACCTGGTGTCAGCGAAGACGACCTCAAGAGCTTCCTAAAGGCGTAACATGGGCTTCAGCCCGGTCCGATCCCCTCTCCACTCCGGGGGAGAGGTCAGTGAGGTTCCGACCGAACTGGGTGAGGGGGTGCCGCGCCGAAAATTCCTCCGAAGCCGATTGTAACATGGGCTTCTAGCCCATGCGTGTCCCGGGCTTCCAGCCCGACCTACGGAGAGCCTAAACGGACGTTCCCGTTTCTACTTTATATTGCTCCACATGCTTGAGACAGCATGCCCGAACCCGCGCTCGAATCCGGTTGAATAGGCCGCCCGCTGCGTCACGCCCACTGCCCCCCGCGCATCCAATAAATTAAAAACCTGCGAGCATTTCAGGGCCAAATCGTAAGCCGGATAAACCAATGCCATCGTAGTCGGCGAACCTGTCCCCGTCGTCAAAATCCCCTGCTCATCGTCCCAAAAAACCGGCGTCTCGATCACCCGTTTCGACTCCGCCTCATACATCTCGAAGAGCTGGAAAAGCATCTCCGTCGACGCGACCTCGAAGTTGTAAACGTTGTCCTGCATCTCCAACTGGTACTCAGCGTCCTTGTACGACAGCTTGTCGTTCCACTGAAGGTCCGTCCAGAACGAAGCCTTCTCATCCAGCATCAAGCAAAGCCGCTCGGGCCCGTAAGTGATCTCAGCGCAAACCGGATTGCACTCGATCCCACCCATCTGCTGAAAGAACGTGAACTGTGTAATCTCCGCCCCGTTCAGCCAAACTTCCCAACCAACCCCGCTCGCGCCAACCGAAGGCGATTCCCAATCGTCCTCCACCAATCGCACATCGTTCCGTGAAGTATCAAACCCCAGAGCATCCAACGAGGCCATGTAAAGATCGACAATATTGTCCGGACTCGGCTTCATAATCACCTGGTATTGGTAATACCGCTGACTCCGCATCGGGTTACGGGTATACCGCCCATCCGTCGGTCGACGCGAAGGCTGCACATAAGCCACATTCCAATCCCCCGGTCCTAAGCACCGCAGCGCCGTCGAAGGATGCATCGTGCCCGCCCCAACTTCCATATCGTAAGGCTGAAGGATCGCGCACCCCTGCGCGGCCCAATAGTCGTTCAATCGGAAGATCATTTCTTGCAGCGTCATGAGGTCTAAATAGTAGCATAGCCATCCGACCCCCCCTCCCCTGCAATTTCTGGGATGTATCGTGCCCATAAATTGCGCGGGGAGGGAGTGTGAGGCGAATGCCGAACTCGGGTGGGGGTGTCCGGGGCTCCCGGTGATCTCCCCAATTCCCGTTACGTCCTAGGTCTGGAATGCCTCATAATCTCCACTGGTGTCCCAAATCAAAACCGAGCCCTTCACCCTAAGCCGAGCCACCGTCGTCCGACTGGCCAGCTTGGACTACATGGCCCGCTACTGGTACGTCGCCTTCATCTACCCTGCCGCCGGTCTCGGCCTCCTCATCTTCGCCGAAAACCCCTTCCTCGAACAAGTCGGCCTCCTCGCCCTTTTCTGGCCCATCACGATCCCCCTCCGCAGTTGGCTTGCCGTCCGCCGCGGCCCCAAGAAAAGAATCCCCGCCTGGCTCGAAGCCGACGAAAACCAAATCTCCATCCGCACCGAAGCCGGCGACCAAGCAAGACTCCAAACGAAAACCATCAAAAACATCCGCGAATTCCTCGGGTATGTTCTCATTCACACCAACTCGATGAGCTACCGCATCGTACCGGCGTCCGCCTTTCGTTCGAAGGAAGATATCCAGAAGCTCAAGGAATGGATTGCCAAAAGCTGAACCTTTCACCCTCTGCGAGCGTTCTTTTAATAGTGTCTGAGCCACGTAGCTGAATTCTTATGAAATTGCGCACTACATTCCTCACCCTTACCCTTGCCTTAAGCGCGTTTGGCTTCTCGGCGGACGAGTACCTTGGCCTCTATATGCTCGGCCAAAAGATCGGCTATTCCAGTTACTCTTCCACCGATGACACTTACGAAGGCGCTCCCGCCGTCCGCACCGACTCCTACAGCCTCATGGCCGCCAGCCTCCTCGGCGCAGAACTGAAGGTAGAAACCAATACGAAAACTTGGAAGGACAAGAAGGGCAAGATGCTCCGCATGACGATGAACATCAACAGCGCGGGCCGAAACCAGCTCGTCGATGCCAAATTTGTCGGAAACGAAGCCAGAATCGATGTCGACAATTCGGGCGAGAAATCAAAAAAGACCCTCCCCGTCCCCGATGGAGCGCTGATCACCGATGACCCCCTCACCCCATTTCTCGCCGACGGTATGAAACCCGGAGCGACCAAAACAATCTACATCCTCGACCCCACCACCGTCTCGTTCGTGAAAAACGAAATCAAGGTGAAGGGCCCCGGCTCGACCACCGTCAACGGCAAGCAAGTCTCCGGAACGGTCATCGAAATCGTCGATCCCCGAATGACGGTTACCGTCTATGTCACCTCCAAAGGCGACCTGATCAAAGTAGACGGCCCCCTCGGCATCGAAATGCTTCCGGAATCCAAGGAAGTCGCCATGGGCAAACGCTCGGAGGAAAAAATCGACCTCGCTGAGTCTTCGGTGATCCGACCCGACAAGCCGATTCCTAACCCAAGCACCTTAAGCCGCCTGGTCCTTTCCGTTCGCGGCGCAGACCTCTCCCGCGTCCCCAGTGGGGACAACCAAGTTGCCACCAAGACCGACTACGGCTGGAAGGTTGACGTGAACCCAGTGAAGCTCAGCCAAACGAAGGGCGGATCGATCGCGGAGGCCCGAAAAGAGAAGCCGGATTGGGTTAAGCCGGATACCTACATCCCGTCGAACTCCCCCGCTTTCAAAGAGCTCAGCAAATCGATCGTAAACCAGCGCACCGGCGCGAGAGATGCCGCTTTCGCGATCCAACGATACGTCCACGCGCAAATGAAACCCAACGCGGGCATTGGCGTGTTGCGGGACGCGACCGAAGTTCTCAAAACGAAAGAAGGAGTCTGTCGCGATTACGCGATCCTCACCGCAACCCTCATGCGAGCCGCCGGCATCCCCGCCCGCCTGGCCAGCGGCATCGTCAGCCCGGACGGCACTTTTTACTATCACGCCTGGGTAGAAATTTGGGATGGTGGACAGTGGATCGGCATCGATTCGACACTGCCTGCCCAACAACTTTCCGCCGTCCATGTCAAACTAGCTCAAGGCACGGTAGAGGATGCCTTCACGTTCACCTTTCTCGACAAGGTGAAGATTGGAATTCTAGATACAAAATGATGAACCGACAAGGATGGTCGAATTGATGGCGATACGCCACCGAACACATGCCGCAGACTATCTGCGGCTTGGCTTTATTCTGATCACCGGATTTCTGGGGGCTTATTTACTCGCCTCGATTTCCGGCGGCGTTCTCCAGGAACTCCTAAAGCTTTTGCGCGCCAACGATGCCCACCCGCCAAGATCGTTCTCAACCCTCCTTCCATTCGCCCTGCTAGGCGCGCTCGGAGGCGCTTACGTTGGCAACAGCATGATTCGCTGGACCAACAACCTCGCCGAAAAATGGGACAAGATGGACAGCGGCGACAAGGTCACGATGTTCCTCGGCAGCTTCTGCGGCCTCGTCGTCACCCTGCCCTTCCTGCTCATCATTGACCGACTGGGCGCCCCCGTCGCCTACATGCCCCTATTGATCCTAGGCATGACCATCGGCTTCGCCGCGATCTGTGTGTACGCCCTCCAGTCGATGGATGAAATCCTCCCGTGGAACCGCGGTCGAGGCAAGACCCGCCGCCGCGGCATCAAGATTCTCGACACCAACGTCATCATCGACGGCCGCATCGCCGACGTAGCCCGAACCGGCTTCCTTGAAGGCCAATTGTACGTTCCCGGCTTCGTGCTCGATGAACTGCAGTACATCGCCGACAGCCACGACGCCCTCCGACGCCAACGTGGCCGCCGTGGCCTAGAAGTCCTCCGTCACATGCAAGCCGATTTCCCCCTCGAAGTCCGAACCCACGACCGCCTCGTCCCCGAGATGGAAGATGGCGTCGACGGTCGACTCATGCGCTTGGCGAAAGCCATCGGCGGAGACATCGTCACCAACGATTTCAACTTAAACCGGGTTGCCAAGTTGCAAGATATCACCGTCTTGAACCTCAACGACCTCTCCCTCTCGCTTCGCTCGACCATCCTCCCCCAAGAAACCTTGGGCTTAGCGATTAGCCGAGAAGGCAGCCAACCCGGCCAAGGTGTCGGCTATCTGGAAGATGGCACGATGGTCGTCGTCGAGAACGGACGCCCCTACCTCGGTGAGACTGTCGAAGTCATCGTCACCCAAGTCATCCAAACCGAGCGCGGCAAGATGATCTTTGCCGAAATCGGCGAAGATGACGACCCCGACGCCCCGCCGCGCAAGCGCCCGAACCCGAAAGCCCGATGAAAATCGTCGCCGTCATCTTAGCTGGCGGTTCCGGCAATCGTTTTGGCGGAGACAAAACCCTCGCCCTTCTCGGGCGCAAACCCCTCTGGCGCTGGTCCTTCGAAACCTTCCTCAATCATCCCCAAATAAACGCGGTCGGCATCGTCGCCTCGAAAGAAAATATCGAAGCCATCCGCGCCGAAGTCCCGGAAGCTGCCTTCGTCGTGTTAGGGGGCGCAACCCGCCAAGAAAGCTCTCGCCAAGCCGTAGAAGCCTGCGACGGAGACATCCTCCTCGTCCACGACGCCGCCCGGCCATTCATCGATGAAGCCACGATCTCCAGGGTCATCGAAGGCATCATCGCCAACGGAGCCGCCGCCGCAGGCTCTCCGGTCACCGACACCATCAAACAGCGCGACGGCCAGAGTTGGCAAACCCTCGCCCGAAACAACCTTATCGCCATGCAGACCCCCCAAGGAGCCCGCAAAGATTTGCTCCAAAGAGCCCATCAAGAAGTGAAAGAAGAATGCACTGATGACATGGCCATGCTGGAAAAAATCGGCATCTCCCCCACCATCGTCGAAGGCGCGACGGCCAATTTCAAAGTCACCCTCGCCGAAGACCTCGCCCGAGCAAGACAAATGATTGGAACGCCCGAAACTCGCACCGGCCTGGGATACGACATCCACGCTTTTTCCGCCGATCCCAGCCGTATCCTTATGCTGGGAGGAGTTGCCTTCCCCGGCGAGAGAGCCTTAGACGGGCACTCTGACGCCGACGTCCTCTTACACGCCGCCGTCGACGCACTCCTCGGCGCCGCCGCCCTCGGCGATATCGGCCGGCATTTCCCCAACACTGACCCACGCTGGCGCGGCGAACCCTCCCTCACCTTCCTCCGCCACGCCGCCGAGTTGCTAAGCAACGAAGGCTGGCAAATTCTCCACCTCGACATCGCCGTCATGGCCGAAACCCCCAAGATCATGCCACGGGCGGTAGAAATGCGCCAAACCATCGCCAGTGCACTGAACCTAGATCTCAACCGAGTCAGCATCAAAGCCACCACGAACGAGGGCCTCGGTGCCATTGGAAGATGCGAAGGCATCGCCGCCTTCGCCACCGCTACGATACGAGAAAAGCCGTAACATGGGCTTCCAGCCCATGTGTGTCCCGGGCTTCCAGCCCGGTCTGGAATGTCCTAGAACCATCAAACCTCATTTTCGCAAGGGCTTCCAAATCAGGGAATGTAGGCGCGGGTTTTAGACCCGTGGCCGGAATTCCCAACATCACCCATTCCAACCCGAAACCTCGTTCGACCTCCGAAAGTAGTACCCTTCGTCAGAGAATGCCCCAATGCCCCAATGCCCCAATGCCCAATGCCTAAACCCAAACGATCTCGATTCCAAAAAATGATTTACTTCTGCCTGGGACTCCTCCTCGCCTACTTCGGCGGCTGCTATCTGCTGGCTAAGAGCTACCTAAGCCCCGCAAGAATTCTGGTTGACCGACCAGCCGGAGTCCAAGACATCCAAATCGGAACCATCCCCACCTGGCATGCTGTGCCCGAAAAGGCCAACCAGCAAGCCGTCTTCATCTTCGCCCACGGCTACGGCGGATGCCGAGGCCAATGGGCCGAGATTATGCCCCGCCTCGCCCAGCAAGGCTACGAATCCTTCGCCCCCGCCATGCCCGGCCACGACGCCAGCCCCGATCCCTCCCCCGGCTTCGGCCGAAAAGAAGCCGCCACCGTGGTAAATGTTATCCAAGACGTTCGAAAAAAGAACCCCCAAGCCCAAATCATCCTCGTCGGCGTCTCCATGGGCGGCGCCGCCTGCTGGCTCGCCTCCGAAGAAGAGCCCGAGGTCGCCGCCGTCGTCACCGAAGGTGCCTTCGCCCGCCTCGACCCCACCGTCAATCGCTGGTTCGACCTCGTCCTCCCCGGTGGCCACACCCTCCTCGCTCCCGTCAAATGGATGACGTCCCGCATGAGTGGCGTCGATCCCGCCAGTGTGAACCCAGTCGAAGCCGCCAAAAAATGGCAAGGCAAACCCGCGCTCATAATCCATTGCGAAGCCGACAAACTCATGCCTGAGTACAACGCCACCGCCCTCAGCGGAGCTGCCGCCTGCTCTATTTGGCACATCCCCAACTCCCACCACGCTCACGGTTGCGCCGATGCCCTAGAAGATTACAGTTCCCGGTTGGTCAAGCTCGCTCAATCATTGAGTTCAGGGTTAGACCCAAAGGGCCGAGAAGCCCAAAGCGAAGGGCAAAGTCCTGGTTAGAGGCTAATAGACAACAGGGGCTGTAGGCCCAATACCGATCGGTATTTTTCTTTGCGCTTCACCTCGCTCGGTATTGATGGCGCTCCAGGGGTGCGCGGCCAAGGTGGAATGTTTTGCCTTCAGGAATGCTCCCAAGCCGGAATAGGCCAATGGGCCGCCATCCTATGGGCCAGGGTCAGCCGTTCCACGGCGCAGCCCTGGGTTGATGCCCAAAAAACCTAAAGCCCTGAAAGTGCGAAACAGCTCGATCCAAATGGAACATAGCCCCCGAGCCCAAGACACCCAAAAGACCAAAAGACCAAAAGACCAAAAGACCCAAGAGACCTAAAGACCTAAAAGACCTAAAGACCCTCAAACCACCTTCCCCGGATTCAAAATGCCATTGGGATCAAGCGTCGCCTTTACTCGGCGCATGACATCGACTCCAACCCCATACTGCTCCGCCAGATACCCGCGCTTCCCGATCCCCACCCCGTGCTCCCCGGTCGCCGTCCCATCCAAGGAGATCGCCTTGCGTACAATCAAATCGTCCGCTTCCTTCGCCCGTTCCCACCCCTCAGCGGTAAACACGATGTTCACATGGAGGTTTCCGTCCCCCGCATGCCCCCACTTGTATCCCGTTAAGCCCAGCTCGGCAAGCGTAGCATCAGCAAATCCCACAATCTCCGCATACCGAGAAACCGGTACCGCCACATCGAGGATAAGCTGCGTCTCCTCCGGATGCCGTCGCACCAAACAATGGTAAGTGGCATACCGCGCCTGCCAAAGCTTGTCGCGCTCCGCAAAACCCACAACCGCCTGCACCGACACCGCCCCAAATTGCCGGCAAATCCCTTTAACCTCAGCTAGAGCCACCGGCCCGGAAACATCCACCAAAAGATTTGGCCCAGCCGTCAAGTCCAACCCACCCTCTGAGCTCAACAAGCCCACGGTTTCGGAGTCGATGAACTCCAAAGCCGTTGGACGCAGGTCGGCCCGCATAATCGCTTGCGAAGCCGAAAGCGACTCTGAGACCGAAGGAAACGCCGCCAACACGCTCGCGACATTTTGGGGAACCGGCGAGAGCTTCAGCGTCGCTTGAGTCACCACCCCAAGCGTCCCCTCCGAACCAATCATCAAGTTCAAAAGGTCATAGCCACAAGAGTTCTTCCGAGCCCGAGTTCCCACGCGAATGACCTCGCCACTCGCCAGCACGACCTCCATCCGCAACACGTTATGCCGGGTCGCCCCATAAGCCACTGCCTTCGCCCCCGCCGCATTGTTCCCGATCATCCCCCCAATGCTCGCGTTCGCCCCCGGATCGGGCGGAAAGAAAAGCCCAAGAGGAGCCAGCCCGGCATTCAATTCCAAACGCGTAAGACCCGGTTGAACTTCAACCTGCAAGTCGTCCGGCCAAACCTCAAGAACTCGATTCATCCGCGAGAGATCGAGCACAATCCCGCCTCGGAGAGGAATGGGATTGCCTTCAATACTCGTCCCCTGGCCCCAAGGAGTCACCGCCACCCCACGCTCATTCGCCCAGCGCAAGACCTGTTGAACATCCAGAGTGGACTCCGGCCAGACAACAAATTCTCCAAATGAAGCCACGTGAAAGGAGTGATCCTTAGAACGCCCCTCCAAGTCTGAACGTTCGATTGAAACCTGATGAGGTCGCAAAAGGGCTTGGAGCTGCTGCAAATATTCAATTGGACTACTCATCTAAAATCTCCCATCTCCCCTAGCCCAATACCCAATAGCGTAACGCCCCAATGCCCTAACGCCTCTCCCGAAACGCCTCATAAGCCCGCAAAAAGTCGCCCGTCTGCATACAAACCGCCTGCGCCTTCGCCTCCGCGTCAATCGCCTCGTCCAGCCCCATATCCCATTCCTCATTCAGCATTTTCTTCGTCATGCTGTGGGCAAACGTCGGACCATCCGCCAACCGACGAGCAAACGCCGTGGCCTCGTCAAGCAAGCGTTCGCTGTCATGCAAAGCATTGAAAAAACCCCACTGCACCGCCTCCTCGATCTTCATCGAGCGCCCCGTAAACAATAACTCCGAAGCCCGCCCCTGCCCAATAATCCGAGGCAGCATCGTGCAGGCTCCCATATCGCACCCCGCCAACCCGACGCGGACAAACAAAAAAGCCACCTTCGCCGAAGGCGTCCCCAGCCGAATATCCGAAGCCATCGCCAAGATCGCCCCCGCCCCCACGCAAATCCCATCGACCGCCGCAATCACCGGCTGCGGGCAATGACGAATCGCCTTCACCAAATCCCCCGTCATCTGCGTGAACTCCAGCAGCTCTGGCGGAGACATCTTCGTAAGCGGCCCAATAATCTCATGCACATCGCCCCCGGAGCAGAAATTCCCCCCAGTCCCACTGAGCACGATCGCCTTCACATCTTCCGCCTCGTTCAGCCCCCGAAAGAAATCACGAAGCTCTGCATAAGACTCAAAAGTCAGGGGGTTCTTCTTCTCCGGCCGATTGAGAGTCACATACCCAATCCCATCTTCCAGAGCCCAAAGAAAGTGCTTAGCCTGATAATCAGAAAATTTCATCGTTGTTCAACCGAAGCCCGCCGCAATGACTGTTTCGCCAAGTCCAGCAACCCACTCAAACGCTCCAACTCATGTCCGGAGAGCCCGTCTAACATCTCCCCAACCCATGCCTCGTGCGCCCTTGCCATTTTGGCAAATTCCGCTCGCCCGGAATCGGTCAAAGAAATCAAATGAACCCGCCGGTCCGTCGCCAAAGCCGTCCGCGCCACAAACCCGAGCGATACCAAGCGATCCACCAGCCCCGTGACATTCCCATTGGACACCATCAGCCGCCGCGAAAGCTCGCTCATCGTCTGCGGCTCCTCCGCATGATCCAACTCCGCCAAAATATCGAATTGCGGCAGCGCCATATCGAACGCTTCCTTAAATTTCAGCCTTAGCTCACGTTCGATCAATGTCGTGCAGGTCAGCAGCCGCAACCAAGCCCGAAGCGCCAGTCGAGCGCTCAAGTCGCCACCTCACCACCGCCGATCGAAATCGCCTCACCATTCGTCCCCTGCGCCTCCGGCGAGCAAAGCCAAAGAACCGAGGAAGCAACCTCCGAAGGCAAAACAAACCGCTCCTGCTTATCTCCCTTAAGCAGCATCGCCCGCGCCTCGGCCTCCGACCGCCCCGTAGCTTCCACTATCCGTTGAACGGAATCGGTCAGCAGGTCAGTTTCCGTGTAGCCCGGACAAACCGCGTTCACCGTAATCGATGTCTTCGCCAGCTCCAGGGCCAAGGCCCGCGTCAATCCCAAAAGCCCATGCTTCGCCGCACAGTAGGCCGAAACATACGGGTACCCCTTCAACGAAGCCGAGCTGGCAATATTCACAATTCGCCCATAAGGCCGCGTCCGCATCCCCGATATAACCGCATGGGTGCACCGATAAGCCCCCGACAAATTCACCTCAAGCATCCGATGCCAAAGCGCCTCATCCGTCTTTTCAAAAGAAGCCGTATCCGCCGCCCCCGCGTTGTTAATCAAAAAATCGACCGGTTCCAAACCTTCAAAAGCCTTCCGAACTGAGTCCGCCAAGGTCACATCGACCGCAATCGCATGCCCCCCAAAACCCGAAGCCGCTTCCGACAACCGCCCAAAATCCCGCCCCATCACCGTCACCGAGGCCCCCGCCACGCTCAATCCTTGCGCAATCGCCAGCCCAATCCCCTTGCCGCCTCCAGTCACCACCGCATGCTTTCCCGAAAAATCAAACACTTCCGACCTCCGCCGCCCGCTCCAAATTCCGATAAAGCTGATTCCGCCCCGTCAAGTACTGCACCGGCCAAGCGATCCCCTCGCCCCGATAGTTCTGCGCCGCTGCCGCATGCAGCGTCCAGTAAGGATCGGCAAGATGCGGCCGTGCCAAACAGCAAAGATCGGCGCGCCCCGCCGCCAAAATGCTGTTCACCTGGTCATAGTCGTAAATATTCCCAACCGCCATCGTCGCCACTCCCGCCTCATTCCGAATCCGATCCGAAAACGGCGTCTGGAACATCCGCCCATAAACCGGCTTAGCGTCCACACTCGTTTGCCCCGCCGAAACGTTGATCATATCGACCCCCGCCCGATGAAACGCCTTTGCAATGTCAACCGCTTCCTCCGGCGTCACTCCGCCATCTACCCAGTCGGTCGCCGAAATCCGAACCGACATCGGCTTATCCTTCGGCCAAGCCGCCCGCATCGCGCTAAAAACCTCCAAAGGAAACCGCAGTCGATTCTTCAGAATCCCGCCATATTCGTCCGTCCGCAGGTTGGTTAAAGGGCTAATAAACGCCGACAGCAGATACCCGTGCGCACAGTGAAGCTCGAGCATATCGAACCCCGCTTCATCCCCCCACCGCGTGGCCTGCACAAACGCATCCCGAATGTCATCCATTCCGCCGCGATTGATCACATCCGGAACTTGATTCGGCTCCGCCCAAGCCACCGCCGAAGGCGCAAGCAAAGGCCAATTGTCCGAAGCCAGCGGTTCATCCGAACCGTCCCAACCAACTCCCGTCGACCCTTTCGGCCCCGAGTGCCCAAGCTGCAATCCGATCTTGGCTTGCGTAGAACCGTGCACAAACGACACAATTCGCGCCCAGGCATCACGTTGGGCCTCGTTCCACAGCCCTGTGCATCCGGGCGAAATTCGGCCCTCCGGCGTCACGCAAGTCATCTCGGTGAAAACGAGAGAAGCCCCACCCTGCGCCCGCGCCCCGTAGTGCACCAAATGAAAATCATCCGGCATCCCGTCGACCGCGCTATAAGTCGCCATCGGCGAAACAATCACCCGGTTCATGAGCCGCATTCCCCGAATCTGAAAAGGCGTAAACATCGGAGGCACCGAGTTCTGAGCAGATCCCGCAAACCACCGCTCAACCCCCTCAAGCCAAGCCTTATCCCGCAGGCGCAAATTCTCATGGCTGACTCGCTGACTCCGCGTCAAAAGCGAATAGGCAAACTGCAGAGGCTCGAAATGCACATAACGAGGCACATTCTCAAACCACTCGGTCGAATTCCGCGCCGCGCTCTGCAACCGTAAAACCTCCACCCGCCGAGCCTCCTGGTAAGCCTCCAACGCCTCCTCCCGAGAAGAAAAATCTGGCGAATGCAAAGCCTCCGCCAAAAAGATCGCGTCTTCCAGAGCCAGCTTCGTCCCCGACCCGATCGAAAAATGCGCCGAGTGCGCCGCATCCCCCATCAAAACAATCTTCCCGTGGTGCCATTTCTCGCAAGCCACCCGAGGAAAATTGATCCAGGCTGAACCTCGCTTATGCCCCGCATTGCTCATCAGGGAGTGCCCACCTAAATAGTTCTTAAAGAGCTTCTCGCAACTTAAAGTGCTCCCCGCCTGGTCGTCCGTGTCAAGTCCCAGCCCCTTCCAAGTCTCCGGCGAGCACTCGATGATAAACGTCGATGTCCGCTCATCAAAGCGGTACGCATGAGCCCAAATCCACCCGTGCGGGGTTTCCTCAAAAATAAATGTGAAAGCGTTAAAAGTCTGGTGCGTCCCCAGCCAAATAAACTTATTCGCCCGCTCCTCGATATGAGGTCGAAAGGCTTCTGCGTGCGCCTGGCGGATCGGGCTATGAATCCCATCCGAAGCGATGATCAAGTCCGCGTCTTGAAAAGCCTTCCCGCCCAGCCCGCCAATTTCTTTCTCAAAGACGAGAGCTACTCCAAGCTCGGTAGCCCGGGCCTGCAAGATCTGGAGCAGTCGCTTCCGGGCGATCCCACAGAATCCATGCCCGCCGGAAGTCACCACCTCACCCTTAAAATGAACATCGATATCGTCCCAGTGGGCAAAGCTTCCTAGAATCTGCGAGGCGCTCATCGGGTCGTTGCGCTGCAAGTTGTCCAGCGTCTGATCGCTCAAAACAACCCCCCAACCAAACGTATCGTCCGGCCGATTCCGCTCAACCACCGTAATCTCATGCGAAGCGTTGCGCAGCTTCATCGAGATCGCAAAATAAAGCCCCGCCGGCCCGCCGCCCACACAAACGATGTTCACGGAAATAGTTTACAACTAAAAGTTTTACATCGTAAATAAATCGGGTAGCCTCAAATCAATCCGCGATGTTGGACTCACAACCCTTCGAAGATATCCAGCTCGACCGCCCCGCTCCGCGGGTGTTGCGCATCACGCTCCATCGCCCCGCGGTCAAAAACGCCCTCCGCTCGAAACTCCTTCGCGAACTTGCGACCGCCCTCGACCAAGCCAATCAAGACCAAGAAATCGGTTGCGTCATCATCACCGGCGGCCCTGAAGTCTTCGCGGCCGGAGCTGACGTCCGCGAGGTTGCCGACAACTGGGATCGTGAGGGCTTTCTCCAGGACCGTCAGACGAGCTGGCAAACCATCCGCCAATTCACCAAACCTCTCATCGCCGCCGTCAATGGATACGCTCTTGGCGGCGGCAACGAGCTGGTCATGCACTGCGATCTCGTCATCGCCAGCGCAAATGCAAAGTTTGGCCAACCCGAAATCAAGCTCGGCCTCATGCCGGGCGCCCAAGGGGTCAGGCGATTGGTCGAGAAAATCGGGCGCGCCCAAGCCATGAAGTATCTCCTCACCGGAGAATTCATCGACGCCCCAACCGCCCAAGCCGCCGGATTGATCACCGAGATCGCCCCCGATCCGGACGCACGGGCCCTCGAACTCGCCGAACAAGTCGCCGCTATGCCGCTAGAGGCGTTACAGTCGATCCTCAAAGCCGTGGATGGCGAAGCAGAAATCCTTTTCGAAGAACTTTTTCAGTCCCCTGACGCCCAAGAAGGTATGCGTGCCTTCCTGGAAAAGCGCAAGCCGGAGTTCAATCAACCATGACCCTCCCCGCCGACTCCACCGTGGCCGTCATCGGCGCCGGCGCGATGGGTGCCGGAATCGCCCAAGTCGCCGCTGCCGCGGGCCATCCCGTCAAGCTCTTTGATGCCCAACCCGGCCAGGCCGCAACCGGCAAAGCAAAGATCGGCGATGGTCTGACCAAACTCGTGGCCAAAGCCAAACTCAGTCAAGCCGAGGCGGATGCAATCTTGCATCGCATTGGCATCGCAACTAATATCGAAGGGCTCAAAGACGCCCACCTCGTAATCGAAGCTATTGTCGAAGATTTCGAGATCAAGAAAGGCCTCTTCCAATCCCTAGAAACTATCCTCCCCCCCGACGCGATTCTCACGACAAACACCTCCTCGCTCAGCGTGACCCGCCTGGCCGAACAACTTAAGCACCCCCACAGGTTCTCCGGACTCCACTTCTTCAACCCCGCCCCCATCATGCCCCTAGTGGAGGTCGTCCACACGGTGCACAACCCACAAAACATTGTTGAAGCCCTAGTGAGTGCGATGATCGCCTGGGGCAAAACCCCCGTACGAGCGAAAGACGCCCCCGGCTTTATCGTTAACAAAGGCGCCCGCCCCTTCTACGGCGAACCCCTCAAATTCCTAGAGGAAACCCAAGCCAGCCCCGGCTCAGTCGACGCCGTCTTCCGCGCGAACGGCTTCAAGATGGGCCCATTAGAACTCATAGATCTCATCGGACTCGACATTAACCTCGCCGCCAGCCAGGCCATCTACGAGGCCTACGGACAAGAACCGCGATATGCTCCATCAGCCCTCGTCGAGGAATACGTCCAAAAGGGCTGGCTCGGAAGAAAAAGCCGTCGAGGTTTCTATGACTACAGCCAAGAAACTCAGCCGCCCGCCCACCCAACCGTCGAAGCCATCTTCGAAAGAACCATGGCCATGCTCGTAAATGAAGCCGCAGACACGTTAGAGCGGGGCATCGCGACCGCGCCCGAAATCGACACAGCCATGCGCCTCGGGCTCAACTGGCCCTTCGGCCCCTTCACCTGGGCCAACGAACTCAGCACCCCCATGTGCGCCGCCCTCCTCCAAACCCACCCCGAACCCCGCTACCGAGTCACCACCCTTCTCAAAGAAATGGCTGAACGAGGAGAATCTTTCCAGATAGGTTCGCAATAATATTGCACACCGTTTCTCGCGACGCGGGTGTAAACGCATTTCAAACCTTTCATTTCTATTCATAAGACACGTCCTTGGTAATCTGAACAAAACATGAGAGACGTCTTCATCTGCGACGGCATCCGCACCCCCATCGGCCGCTACGGTGGCGCCCTCGCCTCCATCCGCCCCGACGACCTCGCCGCCATCCCCCTCCGCGCCCTCAAGGACCGCAATCCCGAAGTAATCATCGACGACGTCATCCTCGGCTGCGCCAACCAAGCCGGTGAAGACAACCGCAATGTCGCCAGAATGGCCGCTCTCCTCGCTGGTCTCCCCCAAGAAACCCCTGGCGTCACCGTCAACCGCCTCTGCGCCAGCGGCCTGGAAGCCGTCGGCCAAGCCTTCCGAGCCATCGCCCTCGGCGAAGCCGAAGTCCTCCTCGCCGGCGGCGTCGAGAGCATGTCAAGAGCCCCCTTCGTCATGCCCAAATCCGACCAAGCTTTCGACCGAAAAGCCGAAATCTACGACACCACCATCGGCTGGCGCTTCGTCAACAAGAAAATCGCCGACCAATACGGCATCGAATCGATGCCCGAAACCGCCGAGAACCTCGCCGCCGAACACCAAATCTCAAGAGAAGACCAAGACGCCTTCGCCCTCCTCTCCCAAACCCGAGCCGAAGCCGCAACGGAGTGGCGCAAAGGGGAAATCATCCCCGTCTCCATCCAAAAAGGCAAAACCGAAATTGTCCAGGACGCCGACGAACACCCCCGAGCCGACACCACAAGGGAAGCCCTCGCCAAGCTAAGAACCGTCCGAGAAGGCGGAACCGTCACCGCCGGCAACGCCTCTGGCGTCAACGACGGCGCCGCCGCCCTCCTTGTCGCCTCTAAAGAAGCCGTCGAAAAATATGGCCTCAAACCGATAGCCAAAATCCGCGGAATGGCCAGCGCCGGAGTGCCCCCACGCACCATGGGCATCGGCCCCGTCCCCGCCACGGCGAAGCTCCTAAGCCGCTTAAACTTGGAGATGTCGCAAATGGACGTCGTCGAACTAAACGAAGCCTTCGCCGCCCAAGTCCTTGCCGTCACAAGAGCCTGGGGCGTCGCTGATAACGATCCAAGAATCAACGCCAAGGGCGGCGCCATCGCCCTCGGCCACCCCCTCGGCATGACCGGCGCCCGCCTCGTCCTCACCGCCGCCCGCCGACTCCAAGAAACCGACGGCAAATTCGCCTTCTGCACCCTATGCGTCGGCGTTGGCCAAGGCGTCTCTCTTGTCCTGGAGAAACCATGATCCTCGTCCTCGGAACCATTTGCCTTGACCGAATCCGCAAAAGCTTGGAAGCAGGCCGCGGGCTCCTCGCCTCGTCGGCATATGGCGTGAGTTCAAGTGAAACCGCCGTTGCCGACAGTGTTCTGACCCTCGGCGGCGAAGCTGCCAACACCGCCCTCGCCCTCAAAACTTGGGGTGCCTCAGTCATGTTAGAAGGCAACAACCTGCTCCCGGGAGCAGGCAACGATCTCCTCCAAGACTGGATAGAAAACAAGGACGTCGAAGCAATCGCCCCCTTCCTCCCGGTCTCCGACATCGTGTTTTCCTACGATGGGGAAAAGCGATTAACTGGAATCCGAGAACTCAACGTGGAAGTCACCATCGACGCCCAAACCCTCCCCTACCAAGGGGGAAGCTGGTTCACCGCAGACCCAAACCTCGGTCGCCTCGCCTACGACGCTGTTCGAAATGCCGAAAAAGCTGGAATGCGGATCTACGTGATGGATTTCAATCAATTCGCCGCCCCTATTCCGAAAGGCAGTTACGTGCAAACCAGCACGAACTGGGTCGGCGGAGCCAACGACATCAAGAAAATGATCGCCTGGGTCGAAAAGAAAGTCAAAAAGCACCAAGGCTTTACCGTTCTCACCGACGGCCCCCGCGGCTTCGTCGCCGGCTCCCCAACTCTCCCATTGCGACATTACCCGCCCTTCCCAGCGCCTCTCATCATCGACACCTCGGGCGCAGGCGACGTCTTCCGAGCCGGAATCCTCTACGGCGAATCCAACGCCTGGCCTATCCAAGAAACCCTCCGCTTCGCCGCCGCGGCGGCCGCCCTAAGCTGCGCCAGCGACGGTGCAACCGCCGACGTCCCGGACGTTGACCAGATTCAGGCCTACATTGCAGAACATCCCGAAGTCGCCTTCGCATACGGTGCCTGAGAGCGGACCAACAAATCTGGTCTGTCGGCATACAATGTGAAATTAAATTACGTAACAGTAGTTGCAAGCGCATTTCGGTGATTTCACATGAAGAACTGGCTCAAATTTTGTTCATTACCCGCATTGGCTCTGGTTGCCCTGCTAGCCTTCGCTCAACCGACGGATAAGGCAGCGACATCCCCCGGCCCATCCGCCAAGTTCTCGGTAAAAGATGTCACCGTCGAAGAGATACCTGGCATCCCCAGTGCGGCAACCTGGCACTGGAGCGTAGAGGTCGTGCCTTCAGAACTTCGAGCCGGTGAGAAAGGCGTTTTTCGGATTACTTGCAAAATTGACCCTCACTATCACACGTACTCACCGACGTCGAAGAAGGATGCCGAGGGAAATGGCCCGGAGCCGACCGTGATCAAGGGTGCCTCAAAGGACAATGCCCTCATATTTGAGAAACTGCAAGCTCCGAAGCCAATTAAGAAGGATGACCCGATGTTCGGGCTCGAGGTGGAATATTACGAACACGAAGCCGTCTTCAACCTCCCATTTAAGGTTCACGAAAAAGCAACCGGAAAACACACGGTCAGACTTTCGCTTACCGCCGCCGCCTGTAACGACACCCAGTGTCTCGGCAAAGAAACGAGCGATATTGAAATCACTTTCGACTTGGGCGGCCCTACCTCGGGCCAATTATCCTTGCCCGGGGCAAAGAATAAAGACCTGGGGCCGATCGGCGAAGACGGTTCAGTTGTCATCCTCCCGTTCCTCTTGGCCGCCATAGGTGCTGGGCTAGCGTCGTTGTTCACCCCCTGCGTCTTCCCCATGATTCCCATCACCGTCAGCTTCTTTAGCAAGCAACGCCCTGACGGCACCCCCGCCCACGGCATCAAAGGCGCTTTCGCCTACTGCGCCGGCATTATCATCACTTTCACCGGGCTGGGAATGCTTGCAACGCTGTTATTGGGTGCGAGTGGGATCAATGAAATCGCCAACAACCCGATTCTGAACATCTGTCTCGCCGTCCTCTTCATCGTCCTTTCGCTCAGCTTGTTTGGCTTTTTCGAATTGGCTATCCCCAGCGGATTGGCAAATAAACTCACCCAGAAAGGCAACAAGTCAAGCGGCTTGTTGGCGCCATTGCTCATGGGTTTTGCCTTCAGCATAACGTCCTTCACTTGCACCGGCCCCTTTGTGGGCGGCATCCTTGCCGTAGCTGCCAAAACGGGAAACTATCTCTATCCGGCCCTCGGGATGTTCGTCTTTAGCTTGTTCTTCTCCCTACCGTTCTTCCTCCTCGCCCGGTTCCCGGGCTACCTGGCTAACCTCCCCAAATCCGGCTCTTGGCTTTCGACGGTGAAGGTTTTCATGGGCTTTCTCGAACTCGCCGCCGCCATCAAGTTTCTGTCGATCGCCGATATCATCCTCGGTGAAGGATTCCTCCCAGCCCCCACATTCCTCGCCCTCTGGGGCGGCATTTTCGCTCTCGCCGCCTTCTACCTTTTTGGCTGGATTCGGCTGCCCAAGGAAGGTGAGCCGAAGATTGGAATCCTTAGACGAGGCGTCGCGGGGTCAACAGCTCTCCTTGCCATCTACTGCTTCCTCGCCATCAATCGCACGGTTCCACTTGCGGCGCTCGGTGGCTTCATGCCCAACGATCCGTTCCCTTACAATGCAGCCGCGCTGGCCAGGATGGGCCTAAAAGACGATAAGAAGTATTGGGAGGAAGAAGGCCTCGTGTGGTGGAAGTCGCTGGAGTATGCCAAAGAAAAAGCCGCCGAATCCGGCAAGCCGATTTTCGTTGATTTCACGGGCTACAACTGCGTGAACTGTCGCGACATGGAAAAAACCATCTTCATCGATAAGGAGGTGCACAAGCGATTTGGAGAGAATTTCGTTCTTGCAAAGCTGCATGTGGATCGCCTAACCGACCCCACCAACGTCGTTAACAAGAAACTGCAGTACGAGATCATGGGGAATGTAGCTATGCCCGGTTACGCCATCTTATCGCCCGACGGCACCCTCCTCGCCCGTCATGCCTATGACAAGCGGCAGCCCGTCTTCCTTGAATTCTTGTCAAAGGGTATTGATCCTGGCGTCAGCTTCAAAGCTGAACCCTATTGGTTAGAACAGGATCTGAAGTGGCTCCAGTCCATAGAGTCTGCGAAGAGAGAGGCAGCCAGAACCGGAAAGACGATCTTCGTCAACTTCACAGGCTACAACATGCCTACAAGTGTGCGGTCCGCAGAGCAAACTATTTTTGCTGACGAGGCGGTCAACCGTCAGCTTAACGAAAACTTCATCTTGGCCAAGCTCTTCACGGATCGATTGTCCGATCCCTCAAATATTGAAAACCGAAAGTTTCACCTCGCTTTGACCAACAGTCCCGTTCTTCCAAGTTATATCCTCCTCACACCCGATGGTCGAAAAATAGCAAGTCATGGATACACCGCCAGCACTGAGGAATTGATAAACTTCCTATCGAAGAATGATGAAAACCCTACCCTTGCCATGAAGTAGTGCGCTTCGAGACGTACCGGTCTTGAACTGCAATTCCGCCCATTCCTAAAATCCATCCCTCGTTTCGGGATACAATTTACGGTCGGACTACGTAAGAAGTAGTTGCAATGCGCGTTTCGCGCACATTATCCGGTGACCTCCTTTATGAAGAATTGGCTCAAGTTTTGTTCCTTGCTTGTCGTGGTCTGCATGGCCCTTATCGGTTTTGCCCAGAATGAGGGTGAAGTCAAGGGTATCCCGCTCAAGAACGTCACCGTCATCGAAGAAGGCATGCCTCCAGCAACCGACGTATGGACCTGGACGGCCGAACTCATTCCTGGCACCTTGAAAGAGGGCGGATCCGGCGAAGTTCGACTCACTGTAAAAATCAAGCCCACCTATCACCTTTACGCGTTGCACGACTACCGAAATGCAGACGGCGAGGGTCCCCAGCCGACAGAATTTAAGCTAGAGTCCAAGGATAACTCGCTGACCGCGGGCGCACCTACCGAAAGCGACACTATCAAGAAGTTCGACGCCAATTGGGAAAAGGAAGTCCAATTCCACGAGGACGAAGCCGTTTTCACCGTGCCGTTAAAAGCTGGCGAAGGGGCGAAGGACGGTAAATACTCCGGTCAAATCTCGGTTACTGCGATGGCGTGCAACGACGAGGGCTGCATTCCGGCCGAAGTCGCCACCTTCGAGATTTCGCCCGACGGCAGCGTCAAGGCGCCCGATCCTACGCCCATCGAAGGTTCCACAAAGCCTACGCCCCCTCCTGCAGGAAGCAAGGGTTCAGATTTATTAACGGAGGGCCTCAATCTCACTTTCATCCTAACCGCCATCGGCGCAGGACTGGGCTCGCTCTTCACGCCCTGCGTCTTCCCGATGATTCCGATCACCGTCAGCTTCTTTAGCAAGCAGCGACCCGACGGAACTCCCGCTCACGGCCTCAAAGGCGCGCTAGCCTATTGTCTCGGCATTATCCTCACCTTCACGGGTCTTGGCCTCATCGTTTCTGTCGCGCTTGGCGCGACGGGCATGAACGATATTGCCAATAATCCCTGGCTGAACATTGTTCTGGCAACCTTGTTCATCGTCTTGTCTCTCAGCCTTTTCGGAGTGTTCGAACTTGCGATCCCCGCCGGGTTAGCGAACAAGCTGAACCAAAAGGGTCAGAAATCGGGCGGCCTCATGGCTCCGCTCCTCATGGGTTTTGCTTTCAGCATCACGTCATTCACCTGCACCGGCCCCTTCGTTGGTGCAATCCTTGGTGCGGCCGCTGGCGGCAGCTACCTCGTGCCGGTCATCGGAATGCTCCTCTTTAGCGTGGCGTTCTGCATCCCGTTCTTCTTGCTCGCCCGATTCCCAGGCTATCTTGCAAACCTTCCGAAATCGGGTTCGTGGCTTTCCACGGTCAAGGTCTTCATGGGCTTTCTGGAAATCGCTGCCGCCCTCAAGTTCCTTTCGATTGCCGACGTGATGTTGGGCGAAGGCTTTTTCCCGATCACCACGTTCCTCGCCGTACTTGCTGCAATTCTAACCATGGCGGCCTTCTATCTCCTTGGTTGGATCAAAATGCCGAAGGATGGCGAACAGAAGATCGGTATCGCCCGACGATCGATCGGTGGCGTTACCCTCGCGAGTGCTGCTTACTGCCTCCTCGCCATCAATGGGACGGTAGGCCTTGGCAAGATTCTTGGCCCCCTTTGCCCGCCCGACCCATTCCCTTATAACGAAGCCCGACTCAAGCTTCATCCTCCGGGTGCTCCGAGTCAAGGCGCCGGCGCGGCTGATAAGCGGTTTATCGTTGAAGAAGATCTAAAGTGGTGGTACTCGTTCGACGATGCAAAAGCCGAAGCTAAGAAAGTCGGCAAACCGATCATGGTGGACTTCACCGGCTACAACTGCACGAACTGTCGGTACATGGAGCGAAACATGTTCCCGAACGAGGAAGTCAACAAGAGCCTCAAAGAGAACTTCGTTCTTGCGAAGCTTTACACAGACCGCGTGACTGACGAATCGAATAAAGTGAACCGAAAGCTGATGTACAAGTGGACGCAGAGCTCGGTCCTTCCGGGCTATGTAATCGTCACTCCGGATGAGCAGATCATCGCGGTGCATAACTACGACCCGAGCCAAGAGCTGTTCATGGCTTTCTTAGCCAAGCGAGACTCCGGCCTCGCTCAAAAATAGATCCCCACTCAAAAAGAAAGGTCGGCTGATGCAGAAGCATCAGCCGACCTTTTTCCTTAGGCGCCTAAGCAAGACTTTTATTTGTATCGGTAAACAATCCGACCTCGAGTGAGGTCGTAAGGGGAAAGCTCGACCCGGACGCGGTCGCCCGGCAAAATCCGGATATAGTTCATGCGCATCTTGCCGCTGACGTGGCCAAGCACTTTCATGCCTTCGCCTTCGTCCAACTGGATGCTAAATTGCGCGTTGCCGAGGTTCTCCAATACGGTCCCCTCGACCTCGATGCCTTTCTCTTTGTCTTGCTGCTGCTTATAAGGTGCCTTTCGTCTAGCCATAAAACTCCTACTCTTATTAAACCTGAGATTGGCTAACCCCGTGCTGCAACCGTCAGCTTAGAGCCTACATCGGAATCCGCGATTCGGACACGGGAGTGCTCGTCGGCGTCGGCGCCTGCTCGTGCGGAATCAAAAAGCCCGCCAAGGCTCCCCATCCCAACGCTGTCAGCGCAATAAACGCGACGAGGGAAAACTTCTGCACGCTTTGCTGGGCTTTCTCCGAAATCGTAATGCCCCACCGAATGCAGAAATTCCAAATTCCGTAAGCTAGGTGGTAGCTTGCGGCAAGGACGCCCAGTAAATAAAGCGCCAGCCACCAAGGCTGCATCAGCTTGTCGTGCCATGCGTCGAATTTGATGACCTCGGCGTTGCCGGTCAGATACTTTGCCACCGTCGTGGTCGCGACGTGGTAGGCCAAGAAGAAGAGGAGGAAGATCCCGCTGTATCGCTGGTAGGTATACATCCGGTTTTGCGACCAGCCGTACTTGCTGCTGAAGTAATTCCCCTGGCTGCGGTTCGCGATAAACACCCCATACACCGCATGGAAAAGCAATGGAAGCCAGATGGCGACGATCTCTAAGATCAGCAGAAAATGCTTCGGGATGGATTCAAAGAAGTTGATAACGCCGTTAAACTTGTCTGGCCCGCCGATGCTAAATGAGTTCAGCGACAAATGCTGGACCATGTAAAACCCGATCGGGATAATCCCCGTTAAGGAGTGCACCTTGTGCCAGAAAAAGTTTTCTTTCGTCAGCGGAAGAGCCATAGACTTCTAGCCTGAATATACCTCGCTTCGGGCTACGGCTTAGTGGCTGGGCGCCCCTTGCTTTATTTCGGCTTGTTCTCCCCCCTAGAAGCAAAATGAAAGGTTTGAAAGGCATTTGAACCCGGCGGAAAAATTAATTTTGCAAGGGTGCGCAATAATATTGCGTTCCCCTAACGCTTCCGCAACGGCCGGGGTCCCAGGCGTCCGATCCGGTTTCCGCCGACCCACATCAACTTTGGAGGCTCGAAATGAGGAGATAGAGGTTCGATGGGGGTGATGTCGATATCTAGGTCATTGCGATAGCCCACGAAGTCCCCGGGCTCTAAAACGATGTTTTGGCCCTCGGCTTTGAACCTGACAGTCCCACTCAGGCAGTGCATAATCGCATCCTTATACGTCTTATCGTTCACCCGCCCCATTCCCAGTCCAATTTCCAAATAAAGACTCGCTGGTCCCTCCGGCAAGATGAACTGCATGGAGCAAACGAAGAAGTCCACGAGGCCCAGCCGCAGCAAGCGCAACCGCTCCTCAGAATCTTGAATTAGCTGGTGATTGTCTTCCGGAATAACCTTCCGATGATCATAGTGGGCGTTCCAAGTCGCGGTACGTCCACGGTGGACCGCCAGTGGTCCTTCCATGACGGTCTTCCCAGTGTCACTAAGAAGGCCATCTAAATAAATTCCCTTGATATCACAGATCCGATCGATCATGCGGCGCTGGACCTTACGCCCGTTTTCTAACTGCATCAAGGTCGAACGGGAAAGCCCGACGCTCTCCGCAAATTCCGCCTGCGATGTATTCTCATGCGCCCGCATGCCCCGAATTGCCTCGCCAAGCTTAACATAGTCAATCGAATGGGACTCTTTTGTGCTCATTAATATAACAATACGCAAAACTCACGCATACTTGCACCAGTGATGATTAAGTTTGCCGATTAAGTTTTCAGAGCCCTACCATAGCGTCATAAGGTGTCATACACTGACCTTGAGCTTACTTTGAGGCCCTTATGAGAAATAAATTATCAACCAATCGAGCGTTCACGCTCATCGAACTCCTCGTCGTGATCGCGATTATCGCCATCCTTGCCGCTATCCTCTTCCCAGTATTTGCGCAAGCGAAGGAGTCGGCAAAAAAGGCGTCGTGCATTTCCAATGTCAAGCAGATCAGCTTGGCCTGGCTTATGTACGCCACCGATTACGATGACAGAAATCTCACCAACCAAAATTGGGTCAATGCCGGAGTGACATATTTTTGGTGGGGCAGTCGGAACAACACCACCTTGGCCTTAGATTTCAACAATGGAATCGTTTCATCCTATATGAAGTCTGGAGCGCTGGAGCAGTGCCCATCCGCTAAAGACATTCCGGTAAGCAGCCCAGCAGAAAGCGTTATTGATGTCATCGGAGTAACCGGCTACGGAACGAGTCCCGCAGCATTTGGCACCTTCATGTCGGATATCCAACTACCCGCCGAAACGGTAGTTATTGGCGATGCCGCCGGCTTCAGATCGCCTCCTGATACAAATCCTTACCTGAAAGGACTTATTCCGGCCAGCTTCAGCCTGCCCAACCTCGCGCACGCAAGGCATGGTGGCGATACTACTGTGATTGGATGGTTTGACGGTCATGCAAAAGCACAAAAGGTGTCGTTTCGTTCGTTTGACACGACCTGTGTCAACGTCGTGACATTCGCGCTCTACACGATTCCGGCAACTCAGTTCACAAAGAATAGACTGGGTGATTTACTGAAGTTCTCCCGCAAGACGACTTCGATAAACTCTGGAACGGGGGCAGCCGTCGGCGACCCGGCGGGCTGCGACTGGTACTACCTTCAAGGTACTAAGCCGAAAACCTGTTCATAGAACGATGACTCTCGTCCATATTCACCGGCGTGGACGAGTGTCGAAGCAGGTGAAGCCGACCATCTCCCGGAAGTAGGGATTCTGCTTCCGGGCTTTCGACGCCCCCTCGATTCTGCGGCACCGACCTCTCGGATCGAATTGCTTGTCTTAAAGGAGACACCTTATGCTTTTGTCACTTGCAATAGCCCTCAATCTTGGAAACGTCGCTCCGCAGAGCGAGATCGTGGTTACTTTTCATCCCTCTAAGGTGATGGCGAAGAAGTTCATGATCGCCGAGCAAACCGCGAACGTCAAAGATTATAAGCCGACTATCCCAATGGACGAAGGGGAACTTACCGTCGATGGCAAAACCTACAAGCTCTACATGGCTCCTAAGTGGAACTATGACGTAGCCAAAAAGCGGGATTGGAATGCCGTAATTGGTGAGAATGCCCTCGGTATCTTTGTGGACTATGATGATGACGGCGATCTCTCCGTATCCGAAAGGTGGTTACCTCACACGCCAATTCGATTTGGTTCGAAAATGTTAAAGGCTACATCCATTGCAAATGGCGAAGTGAAGTTCGTCCCTGTAGATGGCCCTGCAATGGGGGGAGTTGAAGGGCAAGCCGCCCCTGATTTTGACTGGACAGACATGGATGGTAAAGCTCACCGGCTCCAGGACTATCGAGGCAAGTATTTGATCCTCGATATGTTCAGTATCACTTGCGTTAACTGCATGGAAGAGTGGCCGCATATCCTTGAAATTCAGAAGAAATTTGGCGAAGACCGGCTGAAGGTGCTCTTGCTGAGTTCTGACGTGACCTACGCTTCGATTTTGAAAGATGTGCCGCAACGCAATAAGGATATAGCCAAAAGCAGGGGCATGCCTTGGCCGAACGTTCTCGTGCCCGGCGGTTGGGATGAACTGATTCCTAAGTTTAATGCCTACGGCTACGGTCTCTATCTCATCGGCCCGGACGGAACTGTGCTTATGGCCCGCGACCGCGCGCCTCGACTGGAGAAAATCCTGGGAGGAATTAAGTGAATTCGAATCGATTACTCTTCGTGCCCGCTCTGTTGATCGCGTCCTTCGCCTTTGGGCAAGGGGGTTCACGCGCCACTCTGAAAATCGGTGATCCCGCCCCACCGCTCAATGTAACCTGGATCAAAGGCGAGCCGTTCACGGAATTCAAGAAGGGGCAGAGCTATTTGGTCGAGTTCTGGGCGACCTGGTGCAACCCGTGCAAGCTCATCATGCCGCACCTATCGACCTTGGCAAAGAAGTACGAGAAGGACATTACGGTTGTCAGCGTCAGCGTTGGTGAGCGAGAACCAAATTCGAACCTGCCTGGAGTCAACCGATTGATCAAGTCGATGGGGGATATCTTCGATTACCGCATCGCGGCGGACATCGACGATAAGGTGAATAAGCAGTGGTACGAAGCCTCGAACCCCACCTTCTTTCCCTGGGCGGTTCTCATCGGCAAAGATGGCAATGTCGCCTGGATCGGCTGCCCCGCCGTCTCGGACATGGATTTGATCCTTGGACTGGAGAAGAGTGGAAAGCTGAACGCGGAAACGATTGCGGCAGAGAAGAAAGCAAACGAAGCCCAGACGCAAGAAATAAATGCCGTCAAGGCCCAAGCCGAAACGTTGGCAAAAACCGACTATCCGGGCGCTGTGAAGCTTCTGGACGCCCTTTTGGCAAAAATAGAAGACGGGACTTTGAATAAGTACAATCTGATGTCCGCAAAGTGCGCCCTTGCTTTCCAGAATGCGTCTCCCGAAGAAGCGAAGAAAGTCACGGATGAATTCATCGAGACTTACGCAAAGAATCCGGCGGCCTTGCTGTATTTTGCGTTCTCTGCCGCCGACCGCAAAGGCAACGGCCCCGCCATTGCCCTAAAAGCAGCAGAAACCGGCTATGCCTATTGCGATCCCATGAATAAGGATTTCCTCGGGCTGATCATTAACAACTCGGAGAAAACCGGGGATTACGCGAAAGCCGCGAAATACCAGGCCGTGCTGATCACGACGATGGACCCGAGCAAGGAGGCCGCCAAGATCGCCACTGCGAAGCAGAAATTGGAGGGGCTTGAGGCGAAGGCGATGGGGAAGGAGTGAACTGGGTTCGGGGGTAACGGAGGGTCCAAGAGCCGAGCGCTCTCAAGGATCGATCTCCGTTTCACCCCCTACCCGTTCGAGGACTCACGGACTTCCCCCGTCGAGGGGGAAGATCTTAGGAAATTCAGTCAGGTCCCTCGTCGCCTTCGGCTCGCTCGGGATGACAAGCATAGAAAAAGGAAAAGCATCATGAAAATATCACGTTACGCCCTCTTCGCCATTTTCGCGGGCGCCTTCTGCCCTAGCCACGCCCAAGACGCCCGCCCCGCCACCCTCAAAGTCGGTGATGTGGCGCCAGAAGTCGAAGTCATCAAATGGCTCCGCGGTGCGCCCCTCAACCTTAAAGATGGCAAAGTCCATGTGGTGGAGTTTTGGGCGACGTGGTGTGAGCCGTGCAAGGCGGGCATGCCGCACCTCTCGAATCTCGCCAAGAAATACAAAGGCAAGGTTCAGTTCACCGGTTTCTCTATTTTGGAGAATGGGCAAAACCAGCTTGAACGAGTTGAGAAATTTGTCGCTTCCGCCGGAGATTCGATCACTTATGATCTCGCTTACGCCGGTGACAACCGATGCGCGATGACCAAGAATTGGCTCCAAGCCGCCAAGATCGCTGGCATTCCGGCTGCCTTTATCGTCGATAAGCGCGGCATCATCGCCTGGATCGGCCACCCGGTCGAAGGCATGGAAGAGGCGCTCCAACTCGCGCTCAAGGATCAACTCACTCCCGAGGCGGGCGCCAAACTGGCCGCCGAGTACAAGCAAAAGGTAAGTGGCGCTCCCGCGCGAGCCCAACAGAGAGAAGCCGAAGGAAAAGCAGGCAACGTGGCAAAACTTCAAGAGCTTGTCCACGAGGCCACCGATCTCCAATTCTTGCAAGCCGAGTCGATCGTATCTTCTGCCTACGTGACCATCGCCAATGCCCATCCCGAAGAGGCGAAAGAATTCGGCAAATTCATTCTTGAGGAATACGGCAATGCGCCGAACGTTATGATTGCGGTCGCAAACGCGATCAGCGGTGACGGAAGCCGTATTACGTCCACGCCGGACCTGGTGTTTGCCTCAAAAGTTATGGCTCGCGCAGCCGCGACCAAAGAAGTGGATCGAGACTTCTACCTCCTCTCCGCTCGCACCGCATTTCTTGCCAAAGACTACGATACGGCGGTCAAAAGCCAGACGAGGGCAATCGAGGCAACGAAGGTCATGCACGTTGAGATGGAGCAATTCCTGGGAAATGGCACGCAACAGCAAAAGGATTTTCTGCCTCAGCTCCGCGAGGGCATGAAAAAAGAAATGGCCGGTCTTGAAAAAACTCTTGAGGAATACAAAGCTGCCGCTGCCGGCAAATAACTCGTTCCCTGCCCGCCCCTCCTGGCGGGCCTTCACTCGGAGGTATCTCACTTGAATCACCAACTCACATTCCGGCTCACGTCAGCCCTGCTCACCCTCGCCCTCGCCTCGATGGCCATGACCCAAACGCCCAAACTCAACATTGGCGACAAAGCGCCTGAATTCAAAGTCGACAAGTGGTACAAGGGCGCGCCTGTTCCCGCTCTCGTGCCGGGCAAAATCTACGTGGTCGAGTTTTGGGCCACTTGGTGCGTTCCTTGCAAAGAAGCCATGCCCCACATCACGGAATTGGCTAAGAAGTATAAGGACGAGGTGATCATTGCAGGAGTCAGCGTCGCTGAGAATGGGTCTGGGATTCCGGCGAAAATCCAAGCATTCGTCGCCGACATGGGCGACAAGATGGATTACCACGTAGCTGGCGATGTGGACGGCTACATGTGGAAGAACTGGATGGAGGCCGCCGGAGAAAACTCAATTCCGTGCTCGTTCATCATCGATGGCACAGGCAAAGTCGCATTCATAGGACATCCTCAGAACCTGGAAGGGGCGCTTAAGCAAATGATCGCCGGGACCTACAATTTGCAAGCGGCGAAGGAACAGCGACGAGACGCAAAGAGCGGAGCCGCCGCGTCGGCCGCGGACGAAAAGGCCATCACTGATGCGATCCGCGCCAAGGACTTCGAAGCCGCTATTACGGCGATTCGAAAAGGACTTTCCGGAGGATCCCAAACGCTTCCCATGCTATTGGCTGACCTCTTGCCGAAAGTGGCTGCTCTCAATGAGAGTCGGGCGTATGAAGAATTCAAGTTGCTTCAAGCCTCCCCTGAGTTCAAGGATAAGGTCAATATCGGGATGGCCTTTCTTGTGGATGAGGATGGATTGTCGAAGCGGATCTATCAGTTGGGGCTGGACGAAGTCACTCGAATGTCGAAGCGGGACGACGCGGCGAAGAATACTTTCGTGATTCACATGATGGCTACCGGCAACTTCCGCATTGGCGAGCTTGACAAGGCGATCGAGCTAGAAGAAAAAGCACTCGCAATGCTCAAAGATGACCCACAGTCCAGTGCCCGGGACAAGCGAACATACGAAACGGCACTCGCGAAGTACAAGGCCGAAAAAGCAAAAGCGGCCGAAGGCAAATAGTCTAAAAACCAATAACCTTTGCGTTCGGATCATCCTGGGCTAGCGGTGTGATGAACGCAAAGGCAATAACCTCGAATCCATCTTGCCGAGTCAAAAACCTTCGCGATGCTAAAAGGATGATCCCGACCGTAGCGTACATTTTTTTGTCCGATGCCCCAAATGCCCCAACAAGAGGCATTGGGACGTCGAATAAAATATGCTTTCACGGATAAGAATCCGAGTCCTTCTGAATTTCCGCCGCGATTCCGACAGCTTCCGGCTGATTTCGACGAGTTCAGAAGAACCGAGCTTCCGGGTTTCCGTCCGGAAGCGGTTTCACTTTGAATAGGGGAAGCTTCCCCCGAATTACCTGTCTTTCGACCTTTTGGAACTTTATGGACATCGCGGGATGTTCCCTTTGATTGTCATCGCCCAAGCGGCACGAATCTTGCGACAGAGAGAACTGCAGTTCGTAGCCGAGAGTCCTAGAGGAAGCGCCAAGCTAGTACACTGGTGTTATTACCAGGATCGCTTGGTCCTAAAAGAAAGATATGTTCCAATTACACGTAAAACGTAGCGCCATTCTTGCATGTGTCGGCCTTGGTATCGCCATCGCAGCGACCGTCGTCATGCCCAAGGTTTATGAAGGGATGTGCGAATTGTCCCTGAACGTAGGTCCATCGGGCAGGAATGTCCAACCTGACGTGATGGAGATGGTGACGAATACGGAAACGGGGGGCATGGCGGCCCAGATTGGCGTGCTCCGCAGTCAAGGCGTTTTTTACCGAGCCCTCACCAGCGACACTCTTCCCAGTGTCCGGGGGCAGTCTCTTGCAAAAAAATATAATCTCGACATTACCCAAGCGATGAAGGATCTATACCCTCAGGTACAGGTCACGGGTTCGCAAGGATCGCCTGTCGTCAAAATTACCACGAAGGCGCCTAACCCGCAGTTAGCGGCTGACTTGGCCAACGCACTCCCCGAGGCCTTCGATGACCAACGCAAAGAAACGAACGACGCCGGCTCGGCAACGGCGCTTGAAATCCTCCAAGGGCGTTTGACCGGGGCCTCCAAGCAGTTGGACGACAAGCAAAACGAAATTCAGGCTTATAAGGAACAGCATAAGGTCGTTGACATTGCCAGCGACGCTATGCAAACCGTCAACTATTCGGCGCAACTCGAGGTTCAGGCGAACGCCGCCCAAGCGGAACTCCGGGCAAATGGATCAGAGATTAACCGGATTAAAGCCGAAATGAAAAAGCTTGATCCGACCATTATTCCGAGTCGGAGCATGGTCAAGTCGCCGGAATTTAAGGAACTTGAGTCGAAGCTGGTTTCCTTGCAATCATTAAGGGTCACCGAGCTGCAGCGATTCACGCCCGAGTCCACCAAGATTCGAGAGATCGATGAAAGTATCGCCCGAACTCAAGCCGAGATCAACAAAATCCAGCAGCGATACATTCAAGAGAATTACAGCGAAACTCCGAATCCTCAAATGCAGGGTCTTGAGTCCCAACTCATGGCGGCCAACATCGCCAAGTACACAATCCAATCGCGTTTAAGCTCGATGCAAGGTGTTCGGGCTGAAAAGACGAAAGCAATCCTCGAAATGCCCAAGCGAGAAAAAGACTTCGCCAACCTTTCGCGAGATCTCTCGATGCTTGAACAGATGGTGCGCTCGTATACCGCCCAATTGGTCCAACTGAAGGGCGAAAGGGACCGCAGCTTTGTCGCTTCCAAGCAGACCTTTTACGCTTCCGTCAACAATATTCCCACCTCGCCCGACATCGCCAAGCTCGCTATCGTCGGAATCATCGGTGGAGCTATCGTAGGCGTCCTCCTGAGCTTCCTGAACGAAGCCGTCCGCCTCCCGGTCCGCTCGTCCGGCCAGCTCACCGAGCTCACCGGCCTGCCGGTAGCGGCAACGATGCCGATGCTGCCCGGACACAAGGGGCGCAAGCTCATCACGAAGCTGAAAGACAAGAGCTTCAAGCCGTTGGAAAGCTTCCGCTTTATGGCCTTCTCCCTCATTAACCCGGCGGAGCCGGGGCCGAAGATGGTGATGTTCACCGGCATCGGTGGCGGAGTTGGCTGCAGCAGCGCGGCGGCCCAGTTCGCCATCGCCACCGCGAAGTCCGGAGTCAAAACCCTCCTCGTCGACTGTGATGTCCGCCGCCCCACCCTCACCAAGGCGCTCGATGCCCAAAACAAGAGCGGCCTGAGCGACATGCTCAACCGAAGCATGCTCCCATCCGAAAGCGACCTGACTCTTGATACGGAGCACAAGAACCTTAGCTTCGTCCCCGCCGGCAGCGAACGAATCGACGACCTCACGGAGTTCTCGACCAGCCTCATCGCCGGTACTCTTCAGAACTTCCGAGACAAAGCGGATGTGATCGTCATCGACGCGCCTCCTTGCGACGTCGTCTCCGACACCTCCCGCCTCGTCCCCTACATGGATCAAGTCTGCGTCGTGGTCTCTGCCAAGAGCACCAGCTACAAAGCCGTCCCTGTGGCTTATGAGATCCTCAAGCGATGCGGAGCCAAGTCTATCCAGCTCGTTCTGACCCACGCGTCGCCGCAAGACGAGCCATTCGCCCGAAGCAGCCGCTATATGATCAACCAAGGCTGAGGGGAAAGTGTGAAGTGGGAGCGTGAAGTTGGAAGGTGCCATCACCTTGACTGCTTCACACTTTACACTTCACACTTCATACTTAAGCTATGCAAGTTCATTTCGGCGTGGAGCTGATCGAGGCCGAGTGGGCGGGGGCGGTCGCCGTCATCGGCACCTTTGACGGCGTCCATCTTGGCCATCAAGCCGTTATCTCCCAAGCCGTTGCGGAGGCCCGAAACCGGGAAATGCCTTGCGTGCTTCTCACCTTCGACCGACATCCTGCGGCCATCCTTGCCCCCGAGAAATGCCCCCTTGCGATCGCCTCTCTCGGGGATAACCTGCGCCAGTTCGAAAAACTCGGCGTCAACACAGCCGTCGTCCTCCACTTTGACAAGAAGCTGAGCGAAACCACCGCCGACGACTTCCTCCAACACTTCCTTATCGAGAAGATAAGGACCTCCAAATTAGTCGTGGGCCACGACTTCGCCTTCGGTCACGACCGAGAGGGCACGCCCGAGTGGCTTCAGGGCCGCATTGAAACCCAAGTGATCCCTCCCTTCCAGCAAGAAGGCATCCGAGTCAGCAGCAGCGCCGTCCGCAAAGCGATCGCCGAAGGGCGCATGGAGGAAGCCACCCACCTCCTTGGTCGAGCTTGGGAAATAGGGGGCGTTGTCATTCCCGGCCAGCGTCTCGGCCGCGATCTGGGATATCCCACTGCCAACATCGCCCGCTCTTTCCATCAGATTCTCCCGACGGATGGCGTTTACGCCGGAGTCTGCCAGACGCCCTACGGCCCTTTTAAATCCGCGGTTAGCATTGGCCTCCGACCCACAATCGGCGATGCCCATCGAACGATTGAGGCCTATTTACTCGACTATCCAGGTAAGAGCCTCTATGGCCACTCCGTTTCCCTGGCGATCGACGCCAGGCTCCGTGGCCAAGAAAACTTTGGCTCCCTCGACGATCTGAAAGAGCAAATCGCCCGAGACGTCGAAATCGTCGCCTCGCGACCGTAGGAGAGAATATGGGAAAGAAAATATGGATTGGCCTCGGCTTAGCCGTCGTCCTCGTGCTGGGAATCTTCATCTATCGAGAAGCCACGGCAAAGGTGGACGATCAAAAGATGATCCAAGACGTGCTTGACCAGTCCCTAGAAGCAAGCAAAAGAGGTGAGCCTGGTGGCGTGCTCGACCTCATCAGCAACCAGTTTACGTACAATGATCAGGACGCTGGTTCCCCCCGGCGCCAGATTGCCGATGTAGTGCGCAAAACTAAGCCCGACGTCACCTTCGCCAATCGCCGAGCCCTGCTCATTCATGAGAATACCGAGGCGAGGATCACGACTCCGGCCACCTTATCCTTCTCACTTGGCCCGACAAAGGTCGATGCCAAGCTCGAGGAGGTCGTTCTGATCTTCAGCCGAAAGCCGGCGATGAAATATCTCTTCATCCCAACCCATACGTGGAAGTTAGACAAAGTGTATTTCGATGAGAGCGCGATTCCTTCGGACGTTCTCTCCGGCATCGGTGGGGGAATGTTTGGTGGCTTTTAGACATTCGGCAACATAAAAAAAGCCCGTGCCATTGGCACGGGCTTTTTAGGTTGTAGGGCTCTTTAGAAGCCGCCGCCGCGGTTGTTGCCGCCGCCGTTACCACCGCCGCCACCGCCACCGCGGTTGCCGCCGCCACCGAATTGGTTCAGCGGGACTGCCGGGTCGAGCTTGAAGGGTGCGCCTTTCATGCCGTTCAGCTTCGTCGCTTGGTCCGACGTGAGGACCTTACCGAGTTCGGTGTTCATGGTCTCTCGCATCTTTGCAATCGCATCGGCGTTCGGAGGAGCGCCTGCGTTTTGCATGGCTTCTCGCTGTTGGGCTTGAAGCGTGGCGACCTTCTCCTTCTGAGCGTCCGTGAATCCAAGCTCCTTTTGGAGCATGGGGTTGGTCAAGATGCCGTTTCCGCCAACTTGGATCCAAATCTCGTGAAGTCGCTTTGCTTGACCGGGATTCAAGATCTCAGCGATTTGCTTAGCTTGCGCTTCTGCTCGCTGTTCCGGAGTCATTTGTTGACCGCCGCCTTGTCCCTGGCCCTGCATGGCCATGAAGCCACCACCGCCGCCGCCACCAGGACCGCGACCGCCGCCGCCAGGTCCGCCACCGCCGCCGCGAAGGGCTGCAATCTTGGTTTTCTGGTCGTCGGTCACTTTGAGTTCGGTCTGAACGTCAACGCGTCGAAGCAATTGGATCTCCGAAACGCCGCCGCCGCCAAAACCGCCGCGACCTTGGCCACCGCGACCCTGACCGCCACCGCCGCCACCTTGGGCGAATACTGAACCTGCCAGCGCCGCTACCGCGACGAGGGACAGAACTTTAGCTACTTTATTCATGGTTGTTTGTTGTCCTCCACCTGCCCTCGCGGGCCGGTAATCATCGAATGTCCTAGAGTCTTAAGGCTGTTTCTCTTCCGGCTTAGGAGTCGGAGAAAGCGTCTTGGGTGGGATCGGAGCAATTGCCGGCCTGATTTCCTTTTCCAACTGCTTTTGAATTCCCGGGCTCAGCTCTTTTTGAGCGTCTTCTCGAAGCTTCCTCGCTTCTTCCGGTGAGCGGACGATGCGGGGGGTCAGGAAGACGATCAACTCTGTCTTGACCTTGCGATTATCAGTCGATTTGAAGAGTTGGCCCAAGAGCGGAATGTCTCCGAGAATCGGAATCTTCTTCACTGTCGAGTTCACAGTAGAGCGAATCATGCCACCCAGAATGATCGTGTCGCCATCTCCAACGGAAACCGTCGTGTTGGCTTCTCGCTGATTGATGATCGGAGCGCCAAAGTCAGTGAAATCTTGCAACTCACTGGCGGTTTGGACCACCTGCATCGCGATTTGGCCGTTGGGCGTAATCTGAGGCGTAACGGTCAAAACGATGCCCACGTCTTCGAACGAGTATGAGTTCGTCACGAAACCGTTTACGTCGGTTCGGCTGCTTGTCAGATACGGCACTCGTTGGCTGATGTTGATCGTGCCTTCGATGTTATTGGTCGTGAAAATTCTCGGCTTTGATAAGACTTCGAACTTGGAGTCACTCTTTAAAGCATTGAGGAATCCAGTCAAGTCGCCACCCGTGACGGTGTAGCGGAAGCCCTGAAGCGCCGGATTAGCGGTCTGAAGACCGAAGGAAGTTCCCCCCGTGCCGGTCGATCCAGGACGATTGAGAATGTTGTTTTGCACGGAAGTCCACTCGATGCCAAATCGGTCTGTCGAATCCAGGGTGGCTTCGACGATGATCGTTTCGATCATGACCTGTTCGGTCACCTTGTCCAATTGGGCAATCAAATCGCGAATGACTTGGACATTCTGCGGCGTGCCAATGACAATCAGCTGATTGGTTCGAGGATCGGCAACGATTTGAACGCCTGCGAGATCGGCGATCTGTTGTAGGCGGCCATCAGGGCCCTGACCGCGTTGATTTCCGGTTCCCTGGGTCACCTGGGTAGCGAGGGGGCCACTTTCCGCGTTCGGATCCTCAAGGTCAACTTCAAGGGATTCCGCGCGGCCACCGCCGCCCGTGGCGCCACCGCCGCCACCATTACCACCGCCACCGGTCCCACCACCTGCGTTATTCGTGCGCTGGTTGTTCTGTCGGGTCTGGGCATTTCCGGTCGCATTGTTTCGGTTCGTACCCGTGTTGGTTCGGTTGCCGTTGGCGGTAAGAATTGGGGCGAGCATCGTGGCGATACTTTCCGCAGAGCCATTGCTGATGGGGATCACATAAGCGTTCCCAACAATCGGTACGTCTTTGTCGACTTCCGTAATCAACGCATTGACAAGGGCCAAGTTCTCTTCGGTCGCCGTGACGATCAACTTATTGGTTCTGGGATCGGCGATAACGTTGCCGCTCGCGGTGTTCGCACGGTTTTGATTTTGGTTTCCGCCTCTCTGTCCAAATCCGCCACCGCCCGTTTGAGTTTGCGTTTGCACCGCCGTGCCACCTGCTCCTTTCGCAGGGTTGGCCGTCAGCAAGCTTTGGACGAGCGGTGCGACCACCTCAGCGTCCGCAAATTGGAGCTGCCAAGACTGAACTTTGGTGAGGGTATCGACAGCGCGATCAAGCTTGTCGATGATCGCCTTGATTTCTGCCTGTTGGCTATCCGTGGCTACGACAATGACCGAGTTGGTGTATTCGTCGTAAGTGGCTCGAGCCGTTGCGCCCGCATTTTGACCACCGCGTCCGCCCCGACCATTTTGGCCACCAAAGAGGTTGCCCAGGTTAAATCCGCCGAAGTTGAAGCCGCCTCCACCTTGACCGCCGCGACCGCCGCCACCACCACCGCCGCGTTGAGCCAACAATTGGTCATCGCCCGGCACTGTGTAAAAGCTTTCGTCGCCGCCACCGCGGCCACCGCGGTTATTGTTGTTGTTATTATTGTTATTGTTCGGCGTGCCGGTGCTTGGCATGCCGAATCCGGGCATCATTGTATTGACACCGGCATTTTGCAGCAGCTGTTCGATCTGGTTCGTGACAGGCGTGCCGTACAACTCATTGATGACTCTGGCAACTTGCGAGGCATTTGCGTACGTGAGGGCTCGGATAACCGTTTTGGGGCGTCCCGAGTTGATCATTTCGCTGAGCCTAGTAGGGTCTATGTCTGCGAAAGGATTGGTGCCCGTTTGTTGAGTACCAGGCCCTCGGTCAAAGCCGCCGCGGCGCTCTTCTTTCTTTTGGATCAACAGGAAGTTCGCCGACTTCTTAAGCTCAAACTGGTTCAGCCCGAGTACGGTGTTAAACAGGCTGAATGCCTCTGGCAAACTGATTGGTCCCGCACTCGAGAAAGTAAGGGGTGTTTTGAATCCTGGGGTGGAAATAATCGACACACCCGACTGCTGCGCATACCACCGAGCAATCATGTCTGGGCTGGCGTTAAAGAAAGAAACCTTGACGCGCTTCTTGGTGTCCAGTTTGAAGCTTCCCCACTCAGTGTTCGCACCGGCCGCATTGCTTTGGGCACTTTCGCGGACAATCGAATCGAAAGGATTTTGACCGAAAGCCATCACAGGCAGCCAAATTACGGTGAAAAGAAAAAGTGTTTTGGTTTTCATTGTCCTACTAGTGCCTGGCCCTCGGTTCTTTGATTCCGAGGCCTTTCGGGAGTGACGGCAACGTTTTGACTGCCGCCGATGGGACCGCGTAGCGAGCCTGGGTTCACCGCATAAGGCTGGAAGCCTTGATTCCCTGAACTCGCGATTAAGGGGACCGTTTCCGGTGGTGTGCTCTCCAATCGAATAGCACTGGACGAGCCATCCAGTCCTATGAGCGTTAGTTGGTCAAAAGAAATCCCTCCGACCTTCGCTCCCTTCCATGTCTCTCCGTTCTTAAGGAATGCACCCTCGCCCGTCACACTGTTTTCAACCATCGCCGTGGCCACGCCGTCTGATTCAGCGACGCCGGTAAAAATCCAGCCCGGTTCGCCCATCGTTAAATAAGATGGGATAACATTCGGGGCCAGAAGAATGCCATTGTTGCCGCCTTTGGTTCGGTGCACGAGAGGCTTAAACGCATTTTTCGGCGTTTCGTTCAGTACCATAAAATCTTTTGGCCGAGCCTTATAGTCAAACTCGTCGAAATCCGTCGACTTGTTAGCCTTTTTCGTGACGACCTTTTTGTCGTCTTTTTTCGCGGTCGGCTCGCTTGGCTTTGGGCTGTTGGTCATGAGCGCGACAACCGCCACCCCAGCGACCAAGCCATACATTGTCTTTCTCGTTAGCTTCACTTCTTTGTGTCCTCCAGGAGACGGTAGGCGACGATGCCGATGGTTGCCGAGACCTGGTCGGTCGCCTCGTCAGCCGAGGCGATCTGCACTAGGTTTACGGCGAGTTTGCCTCCATTCGTTTCCAAATCCTTCGCGAATTGCAAAATATTCGGGTAGCGACCTTCCAGGGAAATCGTGTAAGGCATCATCTCTAGGCCCTCAAGTTCCTTGGCAGTGAGCGGGCGGAACCCTCTCAGGGTCAGTTGGCGGGCGTCGGCTCGCTGCTTGACGATGGCGATAGCACTCGGAACGACAGTGTCCGCGGCGCCGGCCCATGTAAGGGAAGCAATCTTAGCCTTTAGTTTGGTGGCTTCGGTTTGAGCTTCCGTGGCCTCATTTTTAACATCCTGCATGGCTTTGCTTTGGCGACTTGCAATCGCCCCCGGAGTTTCGATCGGACGCAACACTTGCAGCGCTCCGAGAACGATCGCGGCCAGAATGGAAAGGATCGCCAGGGCGGTTAATCCAAAATTCTTATCAAGTTGAATGTTGTTCATTTTGAGGCCTTCACCTTCGCATCTTTATCTTCCAGAGGAAGGTTCCCGACGGCGTGTGCGCTCATGGAAAAGTTTACGATGGAAGTCTCTTCAATCTTCGAAGCGTTGGCAAAGTCGATATGGGCATTGCGAAGGCGCATGCCGGTTGCATCGGGCGAGAGGTTGCCGGCGTAAAGCCCAACCGCCACTTCATCTTTGGACATGCCCCTCAACTGGATCGGTTTCCCGCGTTCGACTTTCAAACTGGTAAGCCAGATATTGTCGGGACGGCGATTTGAGATCACGGTAATCACGTCGGTCAGTCGCTGGGCAGGCGAGAACGCTCGATCGAGGGAGGTGATACGCTTTTCAGCTTTCGTGACCTCTGTCCTGGCGGTTCCGAGAGCGGATTTCTCTTTTTGCATGATTCTTTGCCACTTCGCTTCTTCAGCCGAGGCTGCCGCAGCCTGTCCTGTTCTTTGGAAGAAGATAAATCCAGCGATGGCGAGAGCTACCGCGGAGACGGCGATCCTTTGGGCGGCGGCTTGTCGCTGAATTTTGAGCTTTCTGGCTATAACGAATTCCGGGGGCTCAATGTTCAGCACTTCGCCCGACGTGGCGAAAGATTCAAGTGTCTTGGTTTGAGTTTTCTGATCGAGGATGCTGTAGTCGAGGCCGCTTGCACCGACGACGGTCGTTTGCGAAACTTCGGCCATGGCCAGGGTTCGCGAAAGTTCTTCCGCAGGGCCGGTTTCGGTGTTCGGAATCGGAACGACGCGGCTATGACGGAGCTCGCCATCCACGATGACATCCACCGCCAATCCCTCGTCGGTGATCTCCATCACCACAGCGTCGGTCAGGTTCATGGACTTGGCTAAGTTCCAAGACCCAAATGCGGAGGCGGTCACCGCTTTAATTTTGATCCCGGCCGCCTGGGCGTCCGTAAAAAGCTTTCGTAAAGAATCGAGGCGAACGCCGCCCACGATGGCCCAACGACCGCCGTCTTCAGCGGGTGGACCAAGGCGAAAATCGTACGCCAGGTCGCTCGCTATGACTGGGAAATGTTGGCCGACCAACATGGTCAGAGCCTGAGCAACTTCGGGTCGTCCCGCATTGGGCACGCGGATCGCTCGAACGAAAGCGTTCCGTCGAGATACGGCCACGATCGCTTCTCGGTGAGAACCTATTCGATCCACCACCTCCCGGATGCTGCCGCCGGTGGTAGTTTGCTGAGTAATGGGATCGAACAGCTTGACCGACGTCGGCGCCCAATCGATTATAAGGGGAGAGTTTGAGTTGCTCATGGAGTTTCACTAAGAGTTATTTCGTTCTGGGTCTCTTCGGCCCAGCCCCAACGCTCTCGCATATCGGGGAAAACTGTTTCGCGTGCGTTCATTAAACGGACGCCGTTATTTTCGAGAACGGCGATTCCAACGAGTGAAACGCTCGTGGTTCCCGCCGTACCGATGACTCGCACGAGAAAGACTTGCGAGTTGATGCTGATGCGATCCGCCATTTGAGCGAGCATCTCGCTTGTAATGCCAGGAACATTCAAGATGTCGCTGGCGCGTGTAAAACCGGTGGCCTGGAGGGACAACAAGTTAGCCGTTACATCAGCCGTGAAGCCAGGTAATGAGTTCAACGTCGCTTCACTCGCGGTGTTGATATTCACGCGGCCCTGCTGGACGGCGGCGCCTCCCGTGGTCATCCGATCGAGAATGAGAGTCTGGGTGTTCCGGTCCGGATTTAGGATTTGGAAAAGACGGTTGATGCTGGTATACGGTCGCCCCCCAATCACGCTTTGGGCCTGATTTTGATTTAGTCCCAATTGCTGGAGCTGTTGCTGATTTGCCGTGTTGACGTTTACTTTTGCGCCATCGGTTGCGGCATCTTGGGATACGGAGTAAGTCGTGAGAATGTCGGCAAGGATGGGCTGCACTTCTGGGCCACCTTGAACCAGGGGTTGTTGGTTGGTCGTGACCGTCTCACTGCGCTGATAAAGCGCTTGGGGCGTAAAGCCTCGTACGAGGAGCAACTCATCGACGCTGTCGAGTGCGCCCAGTTTTGTATTGTAAGGATTCAATAAACCGTTGTAATACGAATCCTTCGCGCCCTCGGCTCGTGGTTCTTGACCGGCGGTCCTCCAGTCCAAGAGGCTGTCGATTTGTTCTTGGGTAAGCGGGAGTCTCAGAAGCTGAGCTTCCGGCGCGCTATTGATATTGATGAGAGAGCAAGCATCGAGGATTTCGAGTCGGAAGCTATCGTTGCCAACGATGAATTTGTCGTCACCCTTTGTTCCAAGGATTGCCCAAGGGTCTTGGAGATTCGTTGCGGTGGGCGACTGGGTTTCAAGTTCCGACAAGGCACGTTGAATCCCGGCTTCGGCCATCAACTGAGCCCGGCGCTTGTGCATCCGGGTTTCTTGGGCTTTGACCTCAAGGCTCCGGCTGGCGGCGATGCCGGTCACGAGAACCACTAAACCGGTGAGGACCACCAGGGTCAATACAAAAATGGCTCCGCGGCGACGATTCATAGGGCTCCTCCGACGGGATTGTCGACAGTTACGTCGCTCATCGGGAGCCGGACAACAAAGACCCGATCGGCCGTATCTTCCGTCATACGGTAAGTAATCCGCACCGCAGCGGGAATCCGATTCGCTTCGGCATTTTGCGAGTCCCACATGGTCACCCAATTTAGGCCGTCGAAAAATTCAAAACTAACGCTTGTAACGTTCGGATCGAAAACACTCTCGAACCCTCCTTGACTGGAATCGCCGTCAGCAGGTCGTTGCTCCCGGATGAAGAGTCCCGCTTTGTCCGGTTGGGGGACGTATGGCTCGAGACTGAGGCTCACCTCAAGTCTGCCGCCCTGGGGGCCAAATTCCTGATTGAGGCCCTCAAAGTCGAGCTCAGTATTCTCAAGCAAAGCGGCAGGCAGGCGGCGACCTACGAGGGTGAACACGAGACTCGTTGATCCTACCGCGTCCGTCTCTCCAAGAGTGGAGTCGGTAATACCCGAGACGGGTGAGATGAAGTAGGCATAGGGATCGTCTTGGGTGTTCGAGAGTTGTGCGGAGCGTAGGTAGCCACTCAATCGCTCTTCGAACCGCAGGTGGTTATCGCTGTCCTCGCGTTTGCCAGAATAAGTCTGTTCAAAAGACACCGCCGATGAGTAGGCGGCAAAGAGGGCGCCGGTCAGGAGGGCGATCATGACCGAAGAGATGAGCAGTTCTAGGAGAGAAAGCCCACGGCGTTTCATTGGGTGCTCCCGGTCTCGCTCGGGACATATTGCAAGGTCTGCAAACTGGTCGAGTAGGTGCGCTGGCTCGTTTGACGGCTGACTTTGATCGTCAGCGAGTTGAGATTTGAAATTCCCGTCGCGCCCACCGATGCAACCCACGTGTAGTTCGGCTCATTCTCGTCGGCAAAATCGCCTTCGATCTCACCGTTTACAAGCTGTCCGGTTGCGACAAGTTCGTCGAGCTTTTGTGCGGCCAGCCGCTGCATTCGCTCAGATTCCATTTGCTGATTGTCATTGCGGGCGATGCCCATCAGGGCCTGAAGGACGGCGACGACCCCTATAGCGATAAGAGCTGAAGACACCAGAGCCTCCATGATTGTAAAACCACGTCTCCGTCCTCCCTTATTCAGCTTATAGCCGTTGTTCATAGGTTCCCGCTTCCCACTTCTCGGTCGTCGCATCCGGCAATGAGCCGGCCTGAATTTTTCCTAGTCCCGTCTTGGGATCGATCAACCAACAAAAGACATCGTTGCCACTGGCAAATTCAATCCCGCCCGCGTCGCACGTCCCGTCATCATAGTAAACGACTTCCCAGCTCGTTGATTCTTGGATTCGTCCGGCCAGGTCCAGGTTGGTCGCCTCGTAATCCTCTGGCACCGGAATCGTCTTCAACGCATCGGGCTCTTCGCCCTCGATTGCCTGGCGCAATTCCACCTGATTCTCACTTTCGCTAAAAGAAATCTTGTAGTTCGTCCCCGTTGTAATAGCCCTCTGCTTGGCGTCAAGGCATAGGGTCTTAAGCTCGAGCTGGAATGCCTTCCGATCTCGAGCTTTTGTGAACGCGATAAGATTTGGAGTTGCCGCCGCTGTAATCAGGCCGAGTACGACCAAGATCACCAACATCTCGATAAAGGTAAACCCTTTAGTCTTGGTTGGTGATATCATCTTCGTTGTCGGCGATTTTATCTGGTCCATAAGACTTAAGCAGATAAGAATCTTCGTCGCCATCGGGGCCTGGTTGACTGTATTCGTATGCATTCTGCCAGGGGTCAAGCGGTACAGCTCGCTCAAGGTAGGGGCGCTTCCAATTCGGCGCATCGGCCGGCGCTGTGCGGAGCGCTTCCAGACCCTCTTCCGTCGTTGGATATCGATCATTATCGATTTGGAATGTTTTTAAAGCGCTTCCAAGCGTCGATATGTCCGTGCGGGCGGCGGTTATTTTAGCCTGTTCGACGCGTCCCAAGATATTCGGAACGATCAATGCGGCAAGAACGCCGAGAATCAAAATAACGACGAGCAATTCGACGAGCGTGAATGCGCGATTTTTCAGAGTGACCATTTTCTTCATTGCCAAATCCTTCCTTCCCATTTTAATAAAACTATTGATATTTAAAATATGCAAAAAATGTTTGTATTAGTTCCTTATTATTTAACTAAGTTTTGCGCCGCGTAGATAGGCAGCAAAATCGATAGAACGACGAAACCGACAAACCCACCCATGAATAACACAATAGCGGGCTCAATGATCGAAGTTAAGCGGGTCATCCCATGGTCCACTTCGAAGTCCATACTATCGGCGACCCGGTTCAGCATGCGGGGCAAGTCGCCGGTCTCTTCCCCAATCGCCACCATGTGAGTGAGCAACGAAGGGAATGATTCGGTATCCCGCATCGCATCCGCAATGCGAACGCCTTCGCGGACTTCCTCTTCCACCAGCTTACTGTCTGACATCATCACGCGATTTCCGGTGGCTTGTCCGGCCAAGTTCAACGCTTCCATAATGGGAACGCCGCCATAAACGAGGGTGCCCAGAACACGAGCGTATCGAGAGATGACCGCTTTGGAGATAATTTTTCCAGCGACGGGCAGCCGCAGGATCATTCGATCTCGGGTCAACGCCCCGGCATCGGTCGAGGCCCAGGCACGATAGAAGAGAACCGCGCCCACCACACCACCAATGATGTAGAGCCACTGGGTGGCTAAAAATGTCGACGTGGCGAGGAGGATTTTGGTGGAGAGCGGGAGGTCGCTGCCTAGTCCTTCGAAGACGGTAGCCAGCTTTGGAACAACGAAGGTCAACATGAACGTGATGACACCCAGGGCGGCAAAGAGGAGAACGGCGGGATAGACCATCGCGGAAACGATTTGGCTCCGACGTGCGACTTCTTTTTCTTCGAAGTCTGCCAGGCGCCCGGCGACCTCAGGAAACTGGCCGCTTGCTTCACCGGCGCGTAGAGTTTGAGTGTAAACCGTGTTGAACAGTTTTGGATGTTTGGCGAGAGCTTCGGAGACTGGTAAGCCGCCGCGAACCTCTTCAAGAGCTTCCTCGGCCATCTGTTGCATGCTGATGCTTTCAGCCTGCTCCCCCGCAACGCTGAGTGCTCGGTCAAGCGGGAGACCAGCCGAGGACAGGTCGGAAAGGCGGCGAGTAAACATGGCAAGTTCGGCCCGGCTTACCTTGCCACGCTTCTTGTGCTCTTCCTTGTGCTTGATTTCCGAATGCTTTTCGCCGATTTCTAAGACAAAAGAACCGGTTGCCACGAGCTGAGCGATTGCGGCCTCTTGATTAGCCGCCTCCAAAATGCCGACTTTCTTCTTGCCGGAAGCCTCCAACGCGGTGTACTGATAGGTGACCACGGAAGTTTAAAATTCCTCTCTTTGGCAGACTCGAAGGACTTCTTCCGGTGTTGTCTTGCCGGCAAGAACAGCTTCTTTACCGTCTCCGAGCAGGGTTCGCATTTGCTGCGCGTCGATGGCGTGCTGCTTCATCACGTTCGAGGATGCACGGTCGACGGTGGAGCGTCGAATTTGCTCGTCCACCATCAGGAGTTCGTAGAGACCGGATCGTCCCTTGTAGCCGGTGCCTTGGCACTTATCGCAACCCTTTCCTCGACGGATGTTTCCGGCGATGGCCTCGGCCTGGGTAATGCCCACGGAGCGCAGCGCGTCCTCGTTTTCCTCACTCGGGCCGGAGCAGTTCGAGCAGTTGCGTCGAACAAGCCTTTGGGCGCAAACCCCGATCAGCGAGCTGGCGACCAGGTACGGTTCGACGCCCATGTCGAGGAGTCGCGTGATGGCGCCCGGGGCGTCGTTCGTGTGGAGGGTGCTGAAGACAAGGTGGCCGGTTAGCGCCGCGTGAATGGCGATTTCGGCAGTTTCATAGTCTCGGATTTCACCGACCATGATAATGTCGGGGTCTTGGCGGACGATACTTCGCAGGCCGCTGGCGAAGGTAAGACCGATCTGGGGGCGTACCTGCATCTGTCCGATACCAGAGATCTGATATTCGACCGGATCTTCGATGGTGAGAATGTTCGTCGTCGGCGAATAGATTTCAGTTAACGACGCATACAAGCTGGTCGACTTACCCGAACCGGTCGGACCGGTGGCAAGGATAATGCCGTACGGCTGCCGAATCAAGCGGCGGAATTTGACGAGGGCGTCCGACGTCATACCCAGCTCTTCCAAGCCGAGCACGGCGGTCGCCTTGTCAAGAATACGCATTACCGCGCGCTCGCCGTAGACAGTGGGGAGAATCGAAACACGGACGTCGATAGTGCGTCCGGCGATTTGGATGCGGATGCGTCCGTCTTGGGGAAGTCGGCGCTCGGCGATATTCATTTCGCCAAGAATCTTTAAGCGTGAAATAATCGCGCCGTGCATCCGCTTGGGGGGGCGCATGATTTCGTTGAGGATGCCGTCCACGCGGTAGCGCACCTTGACTTCTCGCTCGTACGGCTCGATGTGGATGTCACTGGCAGAGTCACGGACGGCTTGGGCGAACATTAGGTTGACCATCTGGACAACCGCTTTTTCGCCTGCCATTTTTTGGAGATCGGCAAGGTCCGTGCTGTCGTCGACGTCCGCGAATGCGGCATCTTCGGAAGAAGGGATGTTGGCGAGGATGCCTTCGATAAATCGTTCTTCAATGGTATCGCGGATCAGGGCCGGGTCAGCCAGTACGGGGCGGACCGGCGTGTCCAGAAGAATGCCGAGGTCGTCAACGGCCGAAATGCCCGCAGGAGAACCGATGGCAGCAAGGAGGACGCCATTTTCAATCGCGACAGGCAAGACTTGATGTTTCAGAGCGAAATCGCCGGGCGCTAAATTCAGCGCTTCATCTTGCGGTTTGCGCTCACTTAAATCCCAAAATTGCAGTCCGGCGCTTCCGTTCAGGGCCTTTTTCCCTGCTCGCCCTGTGTTTTCTAAGTGTGTATCGATACTCATTATTTTGTTCGCGCCGTTAAGATGAACGCTTTTTTTTCGTGATTGTTTAGTCTGCGTTTTGGCTTAGCCGGTGACCTATACGGGAAGTTAGAAGGGTTTTACGCCCCCAATTCTGGAATTTTGCGGCTCTTGTTAGCGATTCGGGATGATTTTGGCCGGATTTATTTATACATTGGGCAGCGGCTGACGATCTCAGGCGATCATGGTTTGCGGGATCTCCTAGCCTTTTGATAACCCTCCGTCGACGAGTAGAGTCGTGCCGGTGATGTAGGCTGCCCTCTCCGAGCAAAGGAAAGCGATAGCAGCAGCAATCTCATCCGGCTCGGCGAGGCGCCTCAATGGCACTTCTTCCGCCTGACGCTTGAGGGCTTCCTCGACGGAAATTCCGCTATTCTGAGCCCGAATCGAGGCGAGGTGGCGTTGGCGGTCCGTGAGCGTGTGCCCGGGGAGGACGGCATTGACGGTGATGCCGTGGGGGCCAAGTTCTTGAGCCTGCAGGCAAGTGAGGGAATTGAGGCCGGCCCGGAGGGTGGAGGAAATCGGGAGGATCGGGGAGGGGTCTTTAGCTACGAGCGACGTGATATGAACAATGCGTCCCCATTCTTGTTTGATCATGGACGGGGCGACCAGGCGGGTGAGCCGAAGGACATTCATGATGGTGGAATCGAACCCCTGCTGCCACTCCTCGTCCGTTTTTTCGGACAGGGCACCCGCCGGTGGGCCTCCGGTATTGGTGACAAGAATTTCAACCGGGCCGAGTTCGGCAACGGTTTGCTGGTGCCACCAGGCCATGTCTTCGGCATCGGACACGTCTGCGACGTACGAGCGGGTGTCTGGCCCGATCTCAGCAGCTGCCTCTTCCAAGGTTTCTTCATTGCGGGCGCAGATGGAGATCTTGCAGCCTTCAGCGGCGAGCATTTTCGCGGTGGCTAAGCCAATGCCTTTGCTCGCGGCTGCGACCATCGCCACGCATCCTTCAATGCCAAGTTCCATGGGCCGAGTTTACCGGGGTTATGGGGCTCAAGGCTCAAGGTGCTTCCAGCCGAGTCCAGAGCCTATCGCGGCGCTCTGGAAAGCTCTTCGATAGCGATCGGGTGCTTGGGATCAAGTTTGACGGCGTTGGCGAAGGCAGCTTTAGCCTCTTCATTCCGGCGCAGGCGACGAAGGGCGATGCCGAGTTGGACGTGAGCTTCGGTGTAGCGGGGATTTATTTCCAAGGCTTGGCGGAATTGGGCCTCGGCCTTTTCCAATTGGTCGAGTTCCAGGAGGACTTCGCCGTACTTGCAGTGGGCGTCGGCATATCCTGGGGCCACTCCGAGGGCCTTTTCATATTCTTGGGCAGATTCCTCGAACATTCTTTGTTGGGCGAAGTCTTGGGCGACTTCGAGGTGAGTCTTAGCGTGTTGGGCGGAGGAGGAGCCGAGGGCGGCGAAATTAGCGACAGCCCGAGTGCGGTCTCCCTCTTCGTGGCACTGGAGGGCGAAGCGGTAGCGGTCATTTTCGACTCCGGCATCCAATTCGATAGCTCGCTGGAAGCGGGGGAATCCGCTTTCGTCGGCCCCCGACTCATATTGAAGGACGCCGTCGAGGAGAATGGCATCGATGTAGTCGGGGTTTCTTTCAAGGGCTTTTTGGAGCTCTTGCCGTGCTTCTGAGGCGTGACCGAGTCCTCTCAAGGCTTTGGCGAGCGAGAGGTGGAGGTCCGCGTAGGTTGGGAATTGCTCGAGCGCTTGTCTAAAGTTTTGGCTGGCCGCTTCGAAGTTGCCGGCGGTCAGGTTGGCGGCTCCTAACTGGGACTGGCTTTGACCAATGTGAATGCGGCAGAGATTGGCTCTCGACGGATCACTGGTTTGCCCCAGGCAAGCCTGAAAGGCCTCGATCGCTTCCTCGAAGTTGCCGCTGTTGTAGGCGCGAAAACCCTCGTCGTAGAGGGCGTCGTGACCGAATCCGAACCATTTGCTTGTGAGTGACATTGTGTTGGTCTTAGTTTAGTCCCTTTTACGGAAAGTTGGTTGCCTATGCCGCGGGTCGAAGACCACCTCAGCTTGCTCTTGGGGATTCAAATGGGGTTAAATAGGTGACGGACGGATGAGGGACCGTAACGGATTCATAGCAGGCATCGAACTCGCTTTGCAGCTAGCTGCCACCCCTTTTCCCGCTCTAATTTCACCTCGGGCCGGTCATTTATGACCAAACAAGAGCGCTTCGCTTGTTTTGCCTGGTTCTTTCTGATTTATAACATCGCCGTCATTATTTGGGGCGCGTTTGTACGGGCTTCTTTTTCCGGCGACGGTTGTGGAAATGACTGGCCGTTTTGTCATGGAACGGTGTTCCCTAAAGGGGCGGCGATAACAACCGTGGTTGAGCTCAGTCATCGGTTAAGCACTTCCATCGACGGGCTTCTCGCGATTTCGCTCGTCGTTTTAGCCTTTCGGCTGTTCCCCCCAAAAAGCCCGGTGCGAAGGATGGCATCGTTGAGCTTCTTCTTTATTCTTACGGAGGCCTTTGTGGGGGCCGTCCTCGTGAAGAAGGGATATGTCGTGAACGACGACTCGGTAGGTCGAGCGGTTTGGATGGCCATCCACCTGAGCAACACCTTCTTTTTGCTTGCCTTTGCGTCACTCACGGCGATTTGGGCAGGGCGGCGCGCAGATCCGGAACCTCTCGGGCTGGAGCCAACAGCTCCGTCGCCGAAATTGCGATGGGCGTTTTGGCTGGCCGGCGCCTCGATCTTCGTTCTCGCGATCAGCGGAGCCCTAACCGCGCTGGGAGATACGCTTTATCCCATCGGGGCGGTCAAGGGCGGTGGCGTATGGCAAAGCGTTATGCATGCGTGGCAGTCGGTAAAGGATGTCCGCGAGCCTAAGCTTCACTTTCTCGTGCAGCTGCGCGCCCTGCACCCCTTCCTGGCGACTGGCGTCGGGATTTTCTTGCTTTGGTTTTCCGCCTACGTTTCACGTTCTCGCCCCGATCCGATGGTCGTGCGTCCCGCTCGGTGGGTCGCGGCGATTTTCTTAATCGAATTCGCTTGTGGAATCTCGAACATTTGGCTCAAGGCTCCGGTTGCCATGCAATTAATCCATCTGGCGCTTGCCGATGCGCTCTGGATTGCCTTGATTTACACCGGAGCCATGGCGTTTCGGTCCTCCGTCGTGCCATCATCCTTGCGCGAGTCGTCGTCGCTGTCTCCAAAGTCTGAAATGAAACCTCACCAAACCATCGCCGAACCGGTCGCCGCTAGCGAGCATATCCCTGCTCGAGCTGGGGTGAAGGAGTATTTCTCGCTTACGAAGCCTCGCGTGATCAGCTTGCTGCTGTTCACGACGATGACGGCGATGTATGCGGCGCACCAAGCGCTCGACGGACATTGCCCTTCGACGTTCCTGACGCTCATTGTTTTCTTTGGCGGCTACATGTCGGCAGGGTCCGCGAATGCGATCAATATGGTGATCGACCGCGATATCGACGGGCGGATGGTGCGGACGGCTTCGCGGCCGACCGTCACGCAAAGTATTTCGACACGGAACGCGCTCATCTTTGCCGTGACGTTGGAAGTTGCCTCCTTTTTGATGCTGTGGTTGGGGGCGAACTTGCTTTGCGCGCTCCTCGCTTTGGCAGGGCTCGCGTTTTATGTCTGCATCTACACGCTTCTGCTCAAGCGGCGGACCTGGCACAACATCGTGATCGGTGGCGCGGCCGGAGCCTTCCCCCCGCTCGTCGGGTGGGCGGCGGTGACGGGTTCGTTGAGCCCGTTGGCTTGGTGGTTGTTCGCGATCATCTTTGTTTGGACGCCGGTCCACTTCTGGGCTTTGGCGCTCATGATCAAGGATGACTACAAGGCGGTCGGGGTGCCGATGCTTCCAGTGGTAAAGGGCGACCGGGCTACCGTGGTGCAGATTGCACTTTATACCGTCCTCACGGTAGCGGTGACCTTTATGCCGCTGATTGGGAAGCAGGTGGGTAGCGTCTATGTTTGGACCGCGGCGCTGCTGAATATCTTCTTAGTGGTGCAGTGCATCAAGCTTTATCGCAAAATTGACCGGCCTCATGCGCTAGGACTTTTTAAGTATTCGATGGTGTACTTAGCCATTCTTTTCTTGATGGTTGCGGTCGATCAATCCGTCAAATTTGATCAATCGTCATCAAATCCTGCGAAAAAGGAAATCGCGGGGGTATATTTTGGCGGGGATTTTGGATTGGCACGGATAGCAGTCAAGGAAGAAAAACATCAAGGGTTTGGTATCGTAGGCGTGAGCCGGTCCGACAGGAGGGCGCATGGCTCAGCTTTTTAAGCCCAACGCGAACTCGTTGGCGAAGACCAGCCTCTTAGCTGCCGCAGCAGCGCCGCTTGTGCTCGGTTTTGCGCTTGCCGGATATTCACGTTCTGCCTACAACACCAAGGTGGACGTTTCGATTAATCAGCCGGTGCCGTTCAGCCACCAGCACCATGCGATGGAGCTTGGCATCGAATGCCGCTATTGCCATACGTCGGTTGAAAAGAGCTCGTTTGCGGGCATCCCTGGAACCGAGACGTGCATGAGCTGCCACTCACAAATTTGGACCAATTCGCCGTTGCTGAAGCCGGTTCGCGATAGCTACGAGTCAGGTACGCCGATTGTCTGGAACAAGGTGAATAAGCTTCCGGAGTTCGTGTACTTCGACCACAGCATTCACATTTCTCGTGGCGTTCAGTGCAATACCTGCCACGGCGCGGTTCAAAGTATGCAGATCACCGCGAAGGGGAATTCTTTTCAGATGGCTTGGTGCTTGGAATGCCACCGTGAGCCCGAGCGATTCCTTTATGAGGACAAGTCGGCGCCGGAGTTGACTCCGCGTCAAAAAGTTTTTGAGCTGTACTGGAAAATCCAGGAAGACAAGAAGCTGACGCCCCGAGAAATCAGTTTGGCGGCGGGCATGAACTCGGCAGAGCCGTTTGCCCACGATATCGCCGATGGAAAAGCTTTGATTGAAAAATACGGAGTGAAGGTTAAGCAGCTTGCCGACTGCTCGGTGTGTCACCGATGAGAGAAGATTTAATGGGCGTTGAGCATTTGGCATTAGGCGTTGGGTCGGAAGGCGGTCAGGCGTCGCAGATCGTGGATCTCGATATCGACGCGATTCGGGCGAAGCTCTCGGACAAGGGCGGAAAGGAATATTGGCAGAGCCTTGACGAAATCGCGGAGACTCCGGCGTTCACTCAATGGGTGGATGACGAATTCGCGCACCGCGAAACCCTGATGAGCATGGACCGCCGGTCCTTCCTGAAGGTGATGGGCGCTTCGATGGCGCTGGCGGGCTTGGCCGGATGCCGCGGCGCGTTCCTCCCCGAAGACAAGTTGGTGCCTTATGTTAAGGCGCCCGAAGAATTAGTTCCGGGTAAGCCGCTGTTCTACGCCACGGCGATGTCGTGGGCGGGTTATGCGCGGGGCATTTTGGTTGAGCAGCATGAGGGGCGGCCGACGAAGATAGAAGGCAACCCCGATCATCCGGCGAGCCTGGGCGCTTGCGACTCGATTGGCCAAGCCGCGATTTTAGAGTTTTACGATCCGGACCGCTCGGTGACTCCGCGAGACCGCGAGCTTTCAAGCACTTGGGCGACCTTCTTGAAGGCGGCTCGGGCGCAGTTGGAAAAGGAGAAGGCAACGGGTGGCGCTGGGTTACGTCTGCTTACGGAAACGGTCACCTCGCCGACCTTGCGGGCGCAAATCAGTGCGGTTCTTGCCGCGTATCCTAAAGCGCAGTGGCACCAATACGACGCAGCGGCTAATGAGAATGCGCGCGTGGGTGCGGTCAGGGCCTTTGGCCGAGCGGTGGCCCCCGTTTATCAGTTAAAGAATGCCAAGGTAATTGTCTCTTTGGATTCGGATTTCCTGAGCGACGATCCTGGCAGCTTGGTTTATGCGCGTGAGTTTGCCGATGGGCGGCGGGTGAAGGGGCGAAGTGGTTCCATGAACCGGCTTTATACTTTCGAATCGACTCCAGGCCTTGCCGGGGCGATGGCGGACCATCGATGGGCGATGAAGCCTTCGGAGATTGCCGGCGTCGCTAGCTATCTGTTCCATACACTGGACGGCAGGGAGGCGGTGGCTCCTCAGGGCGTTTCGGCAGAGCACTTACAGGCCCTGGTGCGAGATTTGCAGGCGAACAAGGGTGCGGCGGTGGTGATCGCCGGTCCGCGGCAGGGGGCTGAGGTGCATGCGGCGGCGCATGCGATTAATCAGTCGTTGGGCGCTTTTGGTAAGACCGTACGGTTTATCCCCGATCCGGCTGGCTCCGAAGACCTCGGCGGCGCGATTTCGGATTTTGGCAATGAGAAGGTGCCGAAGACATCCCTGGCGGCCCTTCAGGGGGCAATTCGCTCCGGCAGCGTAAAGACGCTCCTTGTGATTGATGCGAATCCTGCTCATACCGCAACGCAGGATGCCGAATTTTCGAAAGACATGGGGTCGATCGACTTCACGGCCCGGTTGGGGCTGTACGATGACGAGACGAGCCAGCTTTGCCAGTGGCATTTGCCGAAGGCTCACTTCTTGGAAGCCTGGGGTGACCTCCGGGCGTTTGACGGCACCCTCAGCATTCAGCAGCCGCTGATCGCGCCGCTTTTCAAGGGTCAATCCGCGATTGAATTTTTGGCGGCCCTGTTGGGCGATGCGCGACCCGGTGAAGAAATTCTGAAGGAGCACCACGCGAAGGTGGGGACGTTCAAGGGCGATTTTGCTAAGCAGTGGCGCAAGGCGCTGCACCAGGGCGTCGTCGACGATTCCGCCGGAGCCACCGTTGCCGTGTCGGCCGGGGCGTCGCTTCTTGATCTGCCGGTGGCATCGAAAGATTTAGAAGTCGTATTCCACCTTGATCCGAATTTGATGGACGGGCGGTATGCGAACAATGGCTGGCTGCAGGAATTACCGAAGCCTTTTACAAAGCTGACTTGGGATAACGTAGCCATGGTCAGCCCGACCACTGCGAAAGAGCTAGGGGTTAAGACCGGGAATCTGGTCGACCTGACGCTTAACGGTCAAAGTTTGGAAGCGCCGATTTGGGTGCAGCCTGGTCAAGCAAACGGCGTTGTCGCCCTCGCCCTTGGATACGGCCGTACCCGAGGCGGGGCGGTAGCGAGCGGCGAGGACAAGGAAATGGTTGGCTTCAATGCCAACGCGATCCGAAGTTCGCAAAATCCTTGGCACCAGAAGGGTATCGAGGTCAGAAACAAGGGTGGCGACTATCGATTTGCTTCGACTCAGACCTACTACGTCTTAGAAGGCCGCGATGTCGTGCGAGCCGGAACCCTGGAAGAGTTTAAGGAAAATCCCAACTTCGTTCCGGCGGAAAAAGCGGAACAGCTCGAGGTCAATAGAAAGAACGATCTCTATCCAGCCGAGGTTTACAGCAAGACGGATGGCCCGCAATGGGGCATGACGATCGACTTGAATACCTGCATCGGCTGCAACGCTTGCGTGAGCGCCTGCCAAGCGGAGAACAATATTCCGGTTGTCGGCAAAGACCAAGTGGCTCGCAACCGTGAAATGCACTGGCTGCGCATCGACCGCTATTACACGAATGCCAAGGATGCGAATGATCCGCTGGAAAATCCAGATGTGATCTTCCAGCCGCTCATGTGCGTGCACTGCGAGACCGCGCCATGCGAGCCGGTTTGCCCGGTCGCTGCAACGGTACACAGCCACGAAGGGTTGAACCAGATGGTTTACAATCGCTGCGTCGGTACCCGCTATTGCAGCAACAACTGCCCCTACCGCGTTCGACGGTTTAACTATCTGAACTACACAGACAACCAACTCCAGTACAAGGAGCATTCAAAGATTCCGTTGCTGAAACTGCTCAACAACCCGAACGTAACGGTTCGAGGGCGTGGCGTGATGGAGAAATGCACCTACTGCACCCAGCGCATCAGCGCGGCGCGCATTGAAGCGAAAAAGGCGAATCGGGATATCGCGGATGGCGATGTCGTCACGGCTTGCCAGCAATCGTGCCCGACGCAGGCGATCGTTTTTGGTGACATCACGGATGCGAAGAGCAAGGTTAGCGAGTGGCGCAAGGATCCGCGGTCCTATCTGCTTCTGGAGCAGCTGAATACCAAGCCACGCACCTCTCATCTGGCGCGCTTGAAGAACCCCAACCCGGAGATTCAGCCGGCAGTACAGGGGGCGAAGTAAGACATGGCGAATAAACCCATCGATCCAGCACTGGTGATCGGCAACCAGACGTTTGAGACGATTGACGAAACGATCTCCAGCGTGGTACTGGACCAGACTCGCCACAAAAAGCCGTGGTACATAGTCATGGGTATCGCGTTCCTTGGTGTGAACGTTCTGCTTGTTTCGATCGCTTGGCTGCTGTATCAGGGCATTGGCATCTGGGGTAACAACATCCCGGCAGGCTGGGGCTTTGACATCATCAACTTTGTCTGGTGGATTGGTATCGGCCACGCGGGAACCCTGATCTCCGCGATCCTTTTGCTGCTTCAGCAGAACTGGCGCAACGCGATTAACCGGTTCTCAGAGGCAATGACGATCTTTGCCGTTATGTGCGCGGGCTTGTTCCCGCTGCTGCATACCGGCCGCCCGTGGGCAGCCTACTGGCTATTCCCGTATCCGAACATCTTAGGCATGTGGCCGCAGTTCCGGTCGCCGCTGGTGTGGGACGTTTTCGCGGTTTCGACTTACTTAACGGTTTCGCTCCTCTTCTGGTACATGGGCTTGATCCCCGACTTCGCGACCTTGCGAGATCGGGCCAAGAAGAAGTACGTGAAGCTGGCTTACGCGATTCCGGCACTTGGTTGGCGCGGTTCGAGTCGGCACTGGCACCGCTACGAGCAAGCCTATATCTTGCTCGCGGGCCTTTCGACTCCGCTCGTTCTTTCGGTCCACACGATCGTGTCCTACGACTTTGCCGTCTCGCAGGTCGTGGGTTGGAATACAACGATCTTCCCGCCCTACTTCGTGGCGGGCGCCGTTTTTGCCGGCTTTGCGATGGTCATCAATTTGATGATCCCGATTCGCAAGTTGTACAACCTGGAAAGTCTGGTTACGATGAAGCACTTTGACTGGATGGCGAAGATTATGCTCGCCACCGGGATGATCGTCTTCTACGGCTATATCCTTGAAATCTTTTACGGTTGGTACTCTGGCACGGTCGAAGAGTATCAGTTGATCCTGTGGCGTTTCTACGGACCCTACGCCCCCCTCTATTGGCTGCTGATTTTCTGCAACGGTATCGCGCCGCAGATTATGTGGTGGAAGAAGGCGCGGCAGAATTTCTGGTCACTCTGGATCATTGCCTTCATCGTCAACGTGGGCATGTGGCTGGAGCGGTTCGTGATCATTCCGGTTTCGCTCACGAAGGGCTATCTGCCTTCGATGCATAAGATGTACTACCCAACTAAGTGGGACTTCGCGATGTTCTTCGGCACGATTGGCCTGTTCATCTTCCTGATGTTCCTCTTCGTTCGGTATCTCCCGGCAATCAACATGTTTGAAGTGAAGGAATTGTTCTCGCGAATGAAGCCAGCTAAAGGCAAGGGTCACGCGGCGGAGGAGGCACGATGAGCCACGATCCGGTTGAAACACCCAAAGTAGTCGGCTTGATGGCGGAATTCGATTCTCCGGAAGCGATTTTGCATGCGGCCGAAACGATCCGCGACAAGGGCTATAAGCAGCTTGAGGCGTTCACGCCTTTCCCGGTTCACGGTCTTTCGGAAGCGACGGGATTTCGGGATAACCGCATGCTGTGGCTGGTCTTCCTCGGCGGCTTGGTGGGTGGCAGTTCTGGCCTTTTGCTCCAGACCTACGTCTCCGTTTACGACTATCCGCTCAACGTGGGCGGCAAGCCGCTGTTTAGCTTGCCCTCGTTTATCCCCATCACGTTCGAGTGCACGGTTTTACTTGCGGCGGCCAGCGCGTTCTTTGGGATGCTGGCAATGAACCGATTGCCTCAGCCCTACCACTCTGTGTTCAACGTTCCCGAATTTGCCCGCGCGACGCAGGACCGCTTCTTCTTGCTCGTGCCATACACCGATCCGAATTACGATGAAGCGAAGACTCGTGCAGATTTACAGGCCCTTAAGCCGCTCAGCCTTTCGGAGGTGGAGCCTTGATGATAGGCGTTAGGCATTGGGCTTTAGGCATTTGGCGCGAGGCTCGAGGCTCGAGGCTCGGGGCTCGGACTGCTTTCGCCGCTTTGGCGGTGGCGGGAATGGTTGGGTGCCATACCGATATGTGGCGACAACCCAAGCAGACTCCGCTTTCGCAGAGCGATTTTAGTGGCTTTAACGGACAGGCGGCCCGACCGCTGGTCGAGGGCACAGTGCCGCGCGGCCACTTGCGCGAGGACGATGCTTTCTATACGGGAATTAAAGATGGCAAATGGATGAATGAATTGCCGATGGCAGTGACAAAAGAGCTTCTGCAGCGGGGCCACGAGCGATTTGATATTTATTGCAGCCCGTGCCACGGTCGCCTCGGAGATGGCAAGGGCATGATCGCGCAACGCGGTTTGCAATTGGTGCGGCAGCCCGCTTCCTATCATACGGAGCGACTGCGTGAGATGCCGGTGGGCTTTTACTACAACGTCATCACGAATGGCTCCGGTGTGATGTTCTCTTATGCCTCGCGGGTTGAGCCGCAAGACCGCTGGGCGATTGTCGCCTATATTCGAGCCTTGCAATTAAGCCAGAACGCGACGGCGGAAGACATTGCAACGGCGGAAAAATTAGGAATTAAGATGGAAACGGTCGCGCCGAAGGAAGCTCCGGCTGCTCACGCCGAAGGCCACACCGAGACGGTTGAAGGAGGCGCGCATGAGTAGCGGCGAATCTACTCCGCAAGCCGGGGTGAACCTCGGGCGGTATATGAGCGCGTTTGCTTTGGTCGGGCTGATCTGCTTGGTGATTTCCCTCATGGGGATTTTTGGCGGGGGAGATGAGCACGCCAAAACCCAGATGGCCGGTTCATATTTGTTTGCATTCATTTTTTGGATTACGGTGACCCTGGGATGTCTCGGCCTCACGTTGCTATCGAACTCCGTTCGGGCGCGATGGGTGATGCCGATTATTCGGATTTTGGAATCGGGCAGCAGTCCGGTGACTTTGATTGGAATGGCCGCGTTGTTTATTCCGATCTTGGCCGTCATCTGGGATAAGGTCCACGGGGTGACGCTTTATCCTTGGCTTCACGAACATGGCGCGCCTCCGACGCATCTTCAGGAGCAGGTGTTTGCGAAATATCTGAACCCGCAAGACTTCACGCTTCGCTTCATCTTGTACTTCGTTATTTGGGCCCTGTTCTCGGGTTATCTGAGAGCGTCCGCTCGACGGCAGGAGCAGAACGGGGATCGCAATGAGGGGCAGAAGCGCTCTAATGTGGCGAGTCCGGGGATTGTGTTCTTTGTCATCGCCTGCACCTTCGCGTTTACCGACTGGGTGATGTCGCTCGTTCATGGTTGGAACTCAACGATGTACGGCGTTTGGTTTGTCACCGCATCGGGCTTGAGCGCCTTGGCGATCGCGGTTTTGATGGTCATGGTCAACGCGAAGCGTGAGCCTTACGACCATGTAGTGACGCCGACCCTGGGCAAAGACCTCGGTAACCTGCTGTTTGCCCTCTCGATGTTTTGGGCGTACACCGCGTTTTCACAGTATTTGATTATCTGGAACGGAAACATTCCGGAGTACGCGCAGTATTACGCGAGCCGCACGCCGGGCTGGTGGAACGCCATCGGTTTGGTGACGATTCTTGGCCAATTCTTTATTCCTTGGTTCTATCTGCTTATCCCGAAAAATAAATCGAACCCCAAGCGACTTGCGCCGGTGGCAGGCTGGATTTTTGTAATTCACATCGTGGATGTCTATTACAATGTCGTTCCCTCCCTGCATGGTCGCGAGACGGCGATGCCAATGTGGACCGACTTGGTTGCTTTCCTAGGGATTGGCGGCATTTGGGCACTGCTGTTCTCAATGCAGATTCGCCGCGAAGCCCTTGTCCCCGCATACGATCCGACGCCGATCGAGGAGCCAGCTCATGCATAACGAACCGCGCGAAGAGCCCAATGCCGAACGCGGCTTTGAACAAAGCGATTTGAATCTCGATGCGATCCGCAAAGGATCCATCGGTTTCTTCTCGTTCTTGATCGTGATGCTCATCTTAGGCGCGATCACGTTCTACTTGATGTACTGGAAAAATGATCCGCTTGCTGGCAAGACCGACGCGAACCGAGTCGAGCGGATCGTGCCAGAAGGCGCGCCATTGCTGCAAACGAACGTGACGGTAAAAACGGACATCAAAAATCTGCGCCGCCGCGAATCCGAGCTCTTGTCCACCACTGGACCGTCGCCAGAGAACCCTGGCAAGCAACGGATTCCCATCCAAGCTGCGATCGAAGTTTTAGCGGAGCGCGGGCTACCTTCCACCAAGGAAACGGCGGCAAAGCCAACACACCACTTGGAAGGCTTGAAACCGGAGGGAGTGCGATGATGGCAGTTGCAAATCGCCTTGGCCTGTGTTTGCTTGCCAGTCTCCTCGTGACGCCGGCCATGGCTCAGAAGTCGAATTTTGACGCTTCGATCTCGGCGAAAGGGGTCTTGGCGGAAATGGGAGTCGATCAGAAACTCGGTTCTCAAATTCCTGCGGATGCGCGATTTAAGGATGCCGAGGGCAAGGACGTTGCCATCGGCGAGTATTTTGGCAAGCGGCCCATCGTGATCGCCCCGATCTTCTTCCAGTGCATTTCTCGCTATGGAGTCTGCGGCCAAGAACAGAAAGAATTGGTCAAGATGATCATCAAGCTGAAGAAAGAACTGCCGGTGGGGCAGAGCTTCGATGTGATCTTCTTAAGCATTCACCCGAAAGAGACTCCAGAACTGGCGAGAGTGAATAAACTTGACACGGTCAAGATCTATGACCTCCCTGGCAGCGAAGGCGGCTTCCACTTCCTCACGGGCAGCCTGGATGAAATCCACAAGGTGACCGACGCACTCGGGTTCCGCTATATTTACAAACCGGAAGCGGACGTGATCAACCACCCGGCGGGCATTATGATGTTAACTCCCGAAGGAAAGGTTTCGAAATATCTTTCCGGCCCGACCTATCCGACCGTTTTGTTTAAGAGCGCGCTCGCCGACGCGAGCCGTGATAAGATCGGTTCGGTCGAAGTTGAATTCAGCGCCTTCGGGTGCATCATGACGGATCCGGTCACTAAGAGGCAGACCATCGTTATCGAGCGAGTTTTGAGCCTGGTAGGACTCGTCTTTCTCGCCGGAGTCATCGGCATGATCAGTTTTATGGGATTTGGAAACAAAAATAAGCCAAAGGAGGAGGCTGAGAAGCTTTAACCATGGGTAACTTCAACCTTGCTCCCCCTCAGGCATCGGAAAATGCGGTTTGGCATGATGCGGTCTTTTATACGCTGACCGCGCTGACCGTCGCCTTCACCTTGCTTGTCGGCTTCCTGGTCATTTTCTTTGCGATTCGCTACCGACAAGGATCCAAGGTCAATCGCCAGCGGCCTGTCTACGAACACCTGCTGCTTGAATTGACCTGGACGGTGATTCCGCTCATTTTGGGCGTGATCATGTTCGTGGTTGGAGCGAAGCTTTTCGTCGATCTCCGCACTCCTCCGAAGGATTCCATGGAGATTTATGTGGTGGGTAAGCAGTGGATGTGGCAGATTCAGCACCCCACCAACGGTGTTCGCGAGAACAACACGCTTCACGTGCCAATTGGCAAACCGGTGAAGCTGATCATGATTTCGCAAGACGTGACTCACGCCTTCTATATTCCGGCCTTTCGGGTGCAGTACCACGTCGTGCCCGGGCGGTATACCGACGTCTGGTTCACGCCTTCGAAGACGGGTACCTACCCGATTTACTGCGGCATGTACTGCGGCACTCAGCACTCGGAGATGACCGGACAGGTCGTCGTTATGGAGCAAGCAGAGTTTGCCGAATGGCTGGACAACGGCGGCAACGACGTTCAGCCGTCCGATCTCATCACGGCCGGGCACGATCTGTTCAAGAAGCTGAACTGCGGCAGTTGCCACGGGGTCAACGACACGATCCAAGGTCCGACGCTGCAAGGGCTGTACGGCAAGATGCGTAAATTTGAGAACGGCGGCAGCAAGGTTGCCGACGACGCTTATATTCGGGAGTCCATCGTTCGACCGTACGAGCATATCGTCTCAGGCTACGGCCGAGAAATGGGCGCCTATGATGATCGCCCCGAAGAAGACATTTTGCGGCTGACCGCCTACATCAAGAGCCTTGGAACGGGGAACCCGACAGGCAAAACCATTGATGAAAACGAGCCGCACAAGGGGAGTACCCCTGCGCCCAGGAGTCATGAAAATCCCATTGCGACCGGCGCTATCTCGCACGAATTGAAGGCAGGCAAGAAATGAGTCGTATTCCAATTGACCAGACAGAGGCGCCGATGCCCCATGAAGAGGTGAACTACCTCAACAATGGGCACACGCTGAAGTCTTGGCTATTGACCGGTGATCACAAGCGGATTGCGATGCTTTATCTCATCTCGATCTCGGTCTTCTTCTTCTTGGGAAGTATCGCGGCCGGCATGATTCGCTTAGAGCTCACGCAGCCGGGCGGCACGATGTTGGAGTCGGACACCTATAACAAGGCGTTCACGGCCCACGGCGTCATCATGATCTTCTTCTTCCTGGTCCCGTCGATTCCGGCGGTCTTTGGAAACTTCTTGATACCACTCATGATCGGAGCGCGCGACCTTGCGTTCCCGCGCTTGAACTTGCTCAGTTGGTATCTGTACATGTTCGGCGGCGTGTTGATGCTTATGGGCTTGGCGGGAGGTGGCGTCGATACCGGCTGGACCTTCTACACGCCATATTCGAGTTTGTACTCGAACACCCAGGTCACGATCACGATCATGGGCGTGTTTGTTGCGGGCTTCTCCTCGATTCTCACCGGTCTGAACTTTATCGTTACGATCCACAAGATGCGGGCCCCGGGGATGACCTGGTTCCGCTTGCCGCTCTTTGTCTGGGCACACTATGCAACGTCGGTGATTATCATCCTCGGTACGCCGGTGGTTGCGATCACCTTGCTCTTGGTTGCAGCGGAGCGCCTGCTCCACGTTGGCATATTTAGCCCAGAACTTGGTGGCGATCCGGTGCTGTTCCAGCACTTGTTCTGGTTCTATTCGCATCCTGCGGTTTACATCATGATCTTGCCGTCCATGGGTGTCATCTCGGAACTCATGGCTTGCTTCTCGCGAAAGCGTGTATTCGGCTATCACTTCGTCGCGTTCTCTAGCTTGGCGATCGGTGGACTTGGCTTCCTTGTTTGGGGCCACCACATGTTCATCTCCTCGCAGTCGATGTACGAAGGCATTGTCTTCTCGCTGATCTCGTTCTTGGTTGCGGTGCCTTCTGCGATTAAGGTCTTTAACTGGACGGCGACGATGTACAAGGGGCAGATTATTTTCTCTGCGCCGATGCTTTATGCGCTGTCCTTTATCGGATTGTTTACGATTGGCGGTTTGACGGGTCTGTACCTCGCATCGCTCGGAACGGACGTTCACCTGACGAATACCTACTTCATCGTCGCCCACTTCCACTATGTTATGGTCGGTGGCGCGATGACGGGCTTCTTGGGCGGCTTGCACTTCTGGTGGCCGAAGATGACGGGGCGCATGTATGCGGAAGGCTGGGCTAAGGTTAATGCTTTGCTCGTCTTTATCGGGTTTAACCTCACGTTCTTCCCGCAGTTCATCATGGGCTTCCAGGGGATGCCACGACGGTACCACTACTATCCTGAAGAGTTCCAGTTCTATCACATCATGTCCACCGCCGGTGCTTCAGTCTTGGGCTTGGCGTTCATCATTCCGGGCGCGTACTTAACCTACTCTCTCTTGCGAGGGCCGAAAGCTGGACCGAATCCTTGGGGAGCGCATGGTCTTGAGTGGGAGACGACTTCGCCTCCGATCACGCTGAACTTCCCGACCATCCCGATTGTGCGAGACGAAGTCTATGACTATGCGCCGGTGGATGAGGCGGAGCAGGAATTGGCGACCGATGCTATCATCTACCCAGCTACTCCGGAAGGAGAGAAGAAATAATGGCAAGTCTTGCGCACGATCACCACGATCCGGCTCTGCACCATCAGTTCGAGGATATCGATCAGCAGAATGAGTGCTATGCCGTAGGCATGTGGGCCTTCCTTGTCACGGAGATTATGTTCTTCGGAGCCCTGTTCATCGTGTACACGCTGTACCGGTGGAAGTATCAAACCGACTTTGCCACGGCCGGTGGCCACCTCGATAAGACGTTGGGCGCGACGAACACCATGGTGCTGCTGTTTAGCAGCTTCACGATGGCTTTATCGGTCCACTATGCTCAGCTCAAGGAGCGGAAGAAGATTCTGATGTGTCTGGCGACTACGGTTGCCTGCGCCTTTGGATTCCTTGGGATCAAGTCCGTAGAGTATGCGGCGAAGTTTAAAGATCACCTATTCCCAGGGGCCATGTTCCATTGGGACACGGTCGCCCACCCGGCGAATGAGCGGGCTGTCGAGCTGTTTTATAGCATCTATTTCGTGATGACAGGGCTTCACGGTATCCACGTCGTAGTGGGCATCCTCGTGATTGGCGCCCTCATGTACCTCCACTGGAAGAAGGCGGATTCGGTCACGCTCGATTACCTTCCGACGGAAATGGTTGGCCTTTATTGGCACTTCGTCGACCTCGTCTGGATTTTCCTCTTCCCGCTCTACTACCTGATACCTCAGGCCCACCATTAAGACCATGTCAAGCGATTCTCATTCTCATACGAACCACGTTCAGCCGATTCGGATGTACGTTATGACGTTCTTCGCGTTGACGGGTCTAATGATCGCGACGGTGCTAGCTTCTTTCAAGCACATTGGACCTGCGGACACGGATGTTTACAATAACCTGTTGGCAATGTTCATTGCGATCGTGAAGGCCACCCTTGTTGTGCTTTTCTTCATGCACGGTAAGTACAGCACTACCCTGACCAAGCTCTGGATTTTAATCGGATTTAGCTGGTTCCCGCTGATGTCGTTGATCTTAATGGATTACGGCGTCCGCAGGTTTGAGGCTTTGCCGAGCTGGTCTCCGCAGAGCGAGAGCGCGCTGCCGCGTAATCTGGATCGCGACATGAACCTTGATGAAGAGCACAAGGTAAATATTCACCAGCGGATCGGCGCGCGGGGCAATTAAGCCGCAAAGCAGCGGTTGGCAGAAAGTGTCTGCAATATTATTGCAGACACTTTCACCAGCCACAAGTTCAACGACCCTTTCAAACCTTTCATTTTTAACGCCGTATCTGCCGGGTTAGCTTTCTCTTGCTGGACCCAAGGCGGCCATCGGCGGTGCCCATAAGCGCTCGGAGAGCCATCATTTCGTCCCGGACTTGGCTCGCTTTTTCAAACTCCATCGCTTTGGCCAGGTCCTTCATTTGCTTCTCGAGCGAAGCAACCAAGATGGGAATGTCTTCGATTCGGATGGGTTGATTCTCGTCGAGGGCTGCCATCGTACTCGCGCTGTATTGGGCTGCGACCTCGGCGACGGCGTCGGATTGAGAGCGGACGGTCTCGCGGACGACCTTGGCGACGGTGCTCGGGGAGATGTCGTTCTCAACGTTATAAGCTCGTTGGATTTCACGGCGGCGGGTCGTTTCGTCGATAGCGCGTTGCATGGACCCGGTGATGATATCGGCATACATGAGAACGCGCCCATTGATGTTTCGAGCCGCGCGGCCAATAGTCTGGATAAGAGAGGTCTCACTTCTGAGAAAGCCTTCCTTGTCGGCGTCTAAAATAGCGACAAGGGTGACTTCGGGAAGGTCGAGGCCTTCTCGAAGGAGGTTGACGCCGACTACCACGTCGAAGATGCCTAGGCGGAGGTCTCTTAAGATTTCCGGACGCTCTAGTGAGTGGACGTTGGAGTGGATGTACTGCACTTTTACATCCAGTTCTTGGAGATACCCGGTGAGGTCTTCGGCCATCTTCTTGGTGAGGGTGGTCACCAATGTGCGCTCGTTTTTCGCGGCTCGCTCCTGGATTTCGCCGATGAGATCATCGATCTGACCCCGGGTCGGGCGGATTTCAATTTCGGGGTCGATCACGAAGGTCGGACGAATGACTTGCTCGACGACTTGAGCCTGCGTTTCGGCTTCGAAGGGACCTGGTGTGGCGCTCACATAGACGATTTGGGGAGCTCGCTCAATGAACTCTTCGAATTTCAACGGCCGGTTGTCGAGAGCAGAGGGGAGACGGAAGCCGTAATCGACGAGCACTGATTTGCGCTGGCGGTCGCCATTATACATGGCTCGGATTTGGGGCAGGGTTTGGTGGGATTCGTCGATGAAGACAATGGCGTCTGAGGGTAAGAAGTCGAGCAGGGTGTATGGGGCGGTCCCAGGGGAGCGTCCGTCGAAGTAGCGGGAGTAGTTCTCGATGCCGTTACAGTAGCCGACTTCTCGCATCATTTCGATGTCGAAGGTAGTTCGCTGACGAAGGCGCTGGGCCTCGAGGAGGCGGTTTTCGGAGGTGAAGAGCGCGATCTGAGCTTCGGCTTCGGCTTCGATTTGGAGGATAACATCATCGAGCCGCTCCCACGGGGTGACGTAGTGGGTGGCAGGGAAGACGCTGACCTTGGTGGGCTCGTCGAGGACTTCCTGGGTGAGGGGATCGAAGAGGCGGATGCGCTCGACGGTATCACCGAAGAACTCCACGCGGGTCACGACTTCTTCATCTTTAGGCTGGACTTCTAAGGTGTCACCGCGCACGCGGAAGGTGCCGCGGGAGAGGACCATTTCATTCCGGGTGAACTGCATCTGGATGAGCTTTTTAAGGGCGTCGTCAAGGTCGAAGGTTTGGCCCTTTTCGAAGGTCACGACCGCTTCGGCGTACTCGCTTGGCGAACCAAGGCCGAAGATGCAGGAGACGCTGGCGACGACGATGACATCGCGGCGCTCCAGAAGAGCATGGGTGGCGGCGTGGCGGAGCCGCTCGATTTCCTCGTTGGTGCTGGAGTCTTTCTCGATGTAGAGGTCGGAGCCGGGGACGTAGGCCTCGGGTTGGTAGTAGTCGTAATACGAAATGAAGTATTGGACCGCGTTATCCGGGAAAAACGCGCGGAATTCTTGGCATAGCTGGGCGGCGAGGGTTTTATTGTGGGCGAGGATCAGGGCCGGTCTCTGGGACTCGGCAATGATGGAAGCCATCGTGTAGGTCTTACCGGTACCGGTCGCACCCTTGAGGGTCTGGTAGCGGTAACCCAGTCCCAGACCTTCTGTAATGCCCGCAATTGCCGTTGCTTGGTCGCCTTTCGGGGAGAAATCTTTGCTTAGCTCGAACGGCTGATCATAGCGGACAATCATGGACTCATACTACTACGCCGACCGCCCAAGAATCGCGGCGCGATTCCCAGGCGGTAAACCCCCAGCCCTACTTTTTCACGAGGTCTTCGACATGCTTGCGGAATTCACCGAAAGTCTGTTCGGTGTAGCCAATCTTGAGCTCATGAACAACGCCCTGACGATCGATCACCACCACATGGGGAATTCCCGTGACGCCGTAGCTGATGTTATTGGTCTTGTCGCCGAAGACGACGGGCCAAGTGATGCCCTGCTCCTTCACAAATGTCTTCATACGGTCGAATTCCTGGTTTCGGTCTAGATTCTTCTCCGCGTCGTAGTAACCGTAATACCCCGTGACTCCCACCATCTCAAGGCCCTGAGAATGCAGTTCGTCATACATCTTGCGCATCGCCGGAAGCGAAGCTTTGCACGGTCCACACCAGTGGGCGAAAAAGTCGAGAATGACCACCTTGCCCTTTAAGCTGGCGAGATCGGAAAATCGGCCGATCGTATTCTGCACATTCAGCTCGGTCGCGGGCTTTTGCACGATGGTGTACTGGTTGTAAAGAGCTTGTGCCGGTCCGCGTCCCGCATGATCGGCGGGAATCCTGGCTAGGAACTTCTGCCATAAAAGAGCCGCCTCCGGTTTGCGATTCGCCCGCTCCAAAACACCGGATCGCGCCTGCATGAGTCGGAACGCCTGCATTTGGTAATTCTTCGCCGCTTCCTTCTCGTAACCCACGAGCATTGTTGCATCATCGCCGGGCAGTGGGATCTTTGCGCTTGCGTGCAGCTCTTTTTTCTCGTCCAGCATCGCTTGGGCAGCTTCCTTTATGTTCAGCGGCAGGATCTTGGCCTCGAGCTCGTCGATGAGCGCGATCGCGGCATCGGGGCTTTCAGCTTTTTCAACCTTTAAGGAGAAGCTGACGGCGCTTCCCACCAAAGTGGAAGATTGCGCTCCATTTTGCGGCTTGATCGCCGCGAGGCGGGTTCGGAAATTATCAAGGCTTGATTCATACGCCGATGCTTTAAGGAGGATCATGTCGGCGCCAAAACGGTCGACTGCGCTCGGCTTGGTGTCCAAGTATCTCTGCGCGAGGACTCTTTGGGCTTCAACATTTCCGGCTGAAGAAAATAAATCGGCCCATGCCATCAGGTCCTTGCTATCGACCTTAGCCGGGTCAACGTTGGCCACAGCCTTTTTTGCGATCTCCATGATTTTTGGGAGCAAAGCGAAGGCGGGTCCGAAATCACCCGTCTTCTCGATTTCGATTGCGGCTTGAGCTCGGAGAGCTTTCAGTTCTTTAAGAGAGTGTTGGGGCTCCGTTTCTTGCCCGGAGACGAGCAGGGGGATGGCGAGCGCGAAGATAGCAAGAATCGGTTTCATACTTTTGGATGGAGCGGCGCGGACTAGGCGGGAGATGCCTAGAACCGCGCCAAATGGGTTAGTTGCCCGTGCTCTTGTTGAGCGAGAAGTAGTAGTTGTACTGGGGGATCATTGGATCCGAGGCAACGATGTTTTCTGGAAGAGCAACCTTCGATAGAGCCCCGATGGCCTTAGATTTTTGGAGGAGCCTGGTGGCCGGTGCACCAACGCCGAGGGATCGGTAGGTTGGAGTTACCATCGTGACGTGACCGTCGGCCCAGAGAACCGTCCCTTTGCCCATGTATCTGCCTTGGAATCTCACCGCATAACTTTGGGTTGTCGAGGTCGAGGTGCCGTAATCGCTGCAGGTGGTTGCTGTTGCACTGGAGAACCAGCACGGGGAGTAGAGCCACCAGATTTTCGACGCGGCAGTGGTGGTGTTGTAAAGGCTAATGCCGTCCAGCATGATCATCGTCGATGCCGGCTCTTGCATGTCTGAAAAGAAAGCCTGCTGGAACGCTGCCGCACCAATCAAGTCACGCACCAACTTGGGGTTCACCGAGTATGCGGGTTGGAGGTCTCCGTTTTCGTAAAGCGTGGTTCCCGGGTAATCCTTTGCTGCCGGATCTTGGAGAATCTGGCTGTTTTTCGAATAAGGCATGAGAAGGCCGCGGGCGGGGTCATATCGGCAGGCCCACATGGCGGTATTGCTCGATGGACAAGAAAGGCCGCCGTGCCACCATCGGGTGCGTTGCGGGGTTTGGTCGTCTAGGGCCGATTGCGGGAATATGGAGTCGTCGTAGTCTGGCGCATAAAGCAGCATGCAGAGGCCAGCCTGCTTCATGTTGCTCATGTTCATGGCTTTCTTGGCGGAAAGCTTTGCTTGCGCGAATACGGGAAAGAGAATCGCTGCCAAGATCGCAATGATGGCAATAACGACAAGCAGTTCGATGAGCGTAAAGGCCCGTTTCCGAATGATATATGAGTCCATAGATTCCTCCGAAGGCATGGACGGTTCTGCCCACCCCTATGCTTAGGGTACAGCGTTTCCGTCTATCTATCGTCTATGTTTTTGGTATATTCGACCGGTCGCCCGCTAGCGTGAGAATGTCTTCGGTTGAGGCGGACGCGCCGATGGCATGAAGGTCAGCCATCTCAGCGGCGGTTAGGTGCTTGGCAACTTGTTTTCGGCACTCCTCCATGTTTACAAAAACGCCCGCCAGAAGTGGGGTTTTCGAGTTGGCGTCGAAGATTGCTTGGGCGGCGCCGAGGAAGACTGGGACGCGCTTATGGGCGCCCACTTCGACTTCGAGTTGTGCCCACCGGACAAGACAGGTGCCAAGAATGATCATTTCCGCGGTGTCGGTCAGGTTTTGGAGGCATTCAAAGAGGAGGTCTCGGACATCGCTGAACTCCCGGTAATACATTTTCACTTGGGAAGCGGTGAGTAGCGTTGCCGCCCGGCGTTGGCCACCCAAACGAACTTGGAGGTGGAGGCATTCCTCGACGGCTTGGCGGGCTTCGGCCATCATTTCGTAGCTCAGGCAGGCAACCGCGAGGTTGTTTAAGGCGGCAATGGTGCCCCAATTGTCCTCGGATTGTCGCTTCATGCTCAGGTATTGCTGAAGGTGTTCGAAGGCTGCTTCTCGTTTGTTCTGCGATAGTTCGAGGGCGGCGAGCGTGCGATGGCCATCTGCGACTGCGTCATGATCGCCAAGGCGCTCACCAAGTTCGAGGGCTTGCTTCATCAGTTCCCGGGCCCGGTCAGACTTTCCTCGCCACATCATGGTATAGCCGAGCAGATGGGAAGCTTTCGCGGTCCCATGGTCGTCACCCAGAGCGACCTCTGCTTCTAGCGACAAGGTCATGGTTTCCTCGGCTTTCTCATATTCACCAAGTTGAAAATGGACATGCCCGAGCGCTTGCAGGGCTTCGGCACGGATCGGATCGATGGTGTCCTCGACTAAGGGCAACAGACGAACCAACCACTCCTTGGCGCGAACCAACTGTCGCCGGATATCCCAATATTTGGAGAGGGCCACCGTAAGGCGCAGGGCCTCGCCATATTTGGCTTCGCGAAAACTCCATTCCAAAGCGGCCATGAGGTTTCCTTGCTCGAGATCCGCTTCGGTGAGCTTGGAATCTAAGTGGCTCGGATTACCACCAAAGTTTTCGGCGAGGGCTAGATAGGTTGCAAAGTGTCGCTGTGACACCGCCGCTTGTTCATCGGGGTCCATTTTCTCCCAGGCATATTCCCGTAGTGTCTCCAGCATGGAGTAGCGGGTCCCCTCAGGATTTTCAATGGTAAATAGGAGAGAGCGATCGATAAGCTCCGCGAGGGTGTCGAGCAGATCCTCTTGGTCACAAATCGCTACGATGGATTCGAGAGAACATCCGCCTTGGAATACGGAGAGATGTTTCATCAAATCCTGCTGCGGCTCGGAGAGCAGTACGTAACTGTAATCGAGAGTCGCCCGAAGCGTCTGGTGTCGCTCTTCTGCCCATTGCTTCTTGTTACGCAGAAGGTCGTACCGGTTGGAAATCTGCTTGAGCATTTCCGCGGGGGTCAGCGTCCGCACCCAAGCGGCGGCAAGTTCAATTGCCAGAGGGATACCCTCAAGGCGTTGGCACAGGGAAGCGATATCGGTTGCATTCCGCTCCGTAGCCTGGAAATAAGGAACCGTTGCCTGAGCGCGGTCGAGGTACATCTGGACGCTCGGATAGGTCAGAAGTTCAGCAAGGTCCGGTTGGGGCCGAATGGCGGTCCCACTGACGCCCATACTGTTTGGAACCGGCAATGGTTGTACTAGAACCTGCCTCTCGCCCCGCAGCCCAAGAGACTGGCGCGATGTTAACAGGCATTGAGCGTTCGGGCACCGCTGAAGCATGTCCGTGATGATTTCAGACACTATTGGTCCGTCCTCCTCGACCAACAGATGTTCAAGGTTGTCGAGGATCAAAACAAGTGGACTGACTATTTCTTGGAGTTTGAGAATCCAGTCCGAATCAGGAGAGGGTTGCTTTCCCAACGACCGTAGAATTAGGTCGGGAATCAGGCTCGCGCGAGAGATATCCGCTAGTGGAACAAACGCTACTTCTTTTTTTACTCGGCGCCCGATTTCAATAGACAACCGAGTCTTGCCACAGCCACCCGGGCCCACAAGGGAGATAACTCGATTTGAAGGATTCCTTAGGAGGCTCTCCACCTCCTCTATTTCGGTTTGACGCCCGAAAAATCGGGTTGCCACAAAGGGAAATCGGTTCTCGGATGTAGCTGGAATTGCGCGCGAAGGGTCTTCGAGCATGGATTTGAGTTGCTTCCGAGTTGCTGATTTTGAATGTCGGGCCTGAGCGGCAAGCAAACGAATTTCGCGCGATGGTTCGATATTGAGCTCTCGGCGAAGGATTTCCTCTAGGAGGCGATATTGACGGAGCGCTTGAGCCGGATTCGAAAGCCGAATAATGCACGCATGAGCCGGCTCAAACGTTGGCTCTACCGATACAATCCGCCTGGCCACAGCGATTGCTTTGTCAGGGTCGCCATGCTCTTCATATATTTCGGATATGCGCTCCAGAGTTTGTCGAAAGTCTTCGGCAAACTCAATGCGTTTGGCCACGATCCAGGGCCCGTTGTGCCCAGTCATAAATTCCCCGCGATAAAGCTCCGTGCACTGCAGGAGGAGGGCCAACTCTTCTTGGGAACCGTAGGCGGATGCGGATCGAAATCTCGCCGCTCTCCAATCCGCGACATCAGATGCTGTAGTGCCTGGTTGAAGGCGAACGCTGTGGCGATCCGAGCAGATGACCGCGTGCGAAGGGACATCCGGCGGTTCAAGAATTCTCCGGAGCATCCAAAGCGTATTCCGAAACGCTGCCTCTCGATCCTTCACAGCGCCCTCTTCGTAGAGGAGATTGATAAGGTCTTCTCGCGACTGAGTTTGATCTGGGTGGAGAACCAGGTATGCCAAGAGGACGGCAACCGGGCGTATGCCGAAGCTACTGACAGTTTTTCCCCCACGTCGCGCGCGCAATCGCCCCATCATTTCGACGTGCCATATCGCGGAAGGAGGCATAGCTGCATTCTACAACGGCAACCGCCCGGTAAACTGGCACCGCCATGAAAGTTCTGATAGCGGATAAATTTGAGAAGAGCGGGATCGAGGGTTTGAAGGGACTGGGGTGCGAGGTTCTCAGTGAGCCGGACCTAAAGGATGACGCCCTAGGATCGCGGATCAAAGAATCCGAAGCCGACGTTCTCGTTGTCCGTTCGACGAGGGTCACGGGGGCGATGCTCGAGGGCTGTAAACTGGCGATGATCATTCGGGCTGGCGCGGGTTACAACACGATCGATGTGGAAGCGGCAAGCCGATATGGCATTTTGGTCACGAACTGTCCGGGGAAGAACTCTCAAGCGGTTGCCGAACTCGCGTTCGGGCTTATGTTGGCCGTAGATCGCCACATCCCCGATAACGTCAGCCAACTGCGCGAAGGCAAGTGGAACAAGAAAGAATTCAGCAAAGCCAAGGGACTCTATGGCCGAACCCTTGGTGTCATCGGTATGGGCAAGATCAGCCAAGAAGTCATCACTCGGGCGAAGGCGTTCGGAATGAACGTGATTGCCTATTCGCGCTGGATGACGCCGGAAGTGGCGGCAGCACTTGGGATTGGCCGGGCCGCCAATGTTGATGAGATCGCGAAGCAGAGCGATGTGGTTTCGGTACATGTATCCTTGACCCCCGAGACGAAGGGCATGCTTGGCGAGAAGTTCTTTAGCTCGATGAAAGATGGCGCAACGTTTATTAATACGAGTCGAGCCGAGGTGGTCGACCAGGTAGCGCTTGAGAAGGCTTTAGTTGAGAAGCATGTGTTTGCAGGTCTTGATGTGTTCGATGGCGAGCCTTCTGGCGGCGAGGGTGAGTATGCAGGTTCGCTGAAAGACAATCCTCGTGCTTACTGCACGCATCATATTGGAGCGAGTACAGACCAAGCGCAAGAAGCGGTGGCCGATGAAGTGGTTCGGATTGTTCGAGAATATCTCCGAACAGGCACGGCGCCGAACGTCGTTAACGTTCAACAGGCCACTTGCGCTTCTCACCTCTTGGTGGTGCGGCACATCGACAAGGTCGGAGTCTTAGCCCACGTTTTAGGGGTGCTGAAGGATGAGGGCGTGAGCGTTCAGGAGATGGAGAATGTGGTGCTCGGCGGGGCGAAATCGGCGATCGCTCAGATTTCTTTGGATAAAGAAGTTTCTCCGAACGCGCTGTTGAATATCATGCGGAACTCAGATATTTTTGACGCCAGCTTGCTTGCGATTGGAAAATAATGCCGCACATTCACCTTGAGACGACTTCGGATCTGATCGAGAACGTGCAGATCCCTCAGATTTTGGAAGCTCTCGTGGCGCGGCTGTGTTCGTTTGAGACGATCAATCCGGCGGCGGTCAAGGCGTATCACTCGTTGCGCTCGGTCTGGTTTATGGGAGAGGGAGCCCCCGCGGGGTTTGCCCATTGCTCGGTGGGGATTTTGGCCGGGCGCCCCGAGGAGTTGAGGCGACAGATTGCGGATGGGATGTATGCGGAACTGAAGGCGCAGTTTGTGGACTCGGGAGTTGGAGCGGGGTTGACTCTGGAAGTTCGCGAGATGGATGCGGCGACGTATCGGAAGTAGGCATTAGGCTTTAGGCGTTGGGCATTGGGTGGTGCCCCAATTTCGCCCCGTTGGGCCTAACTCTGATTTGTGATCACTCCTAGGCCGATACCGACCTAAAGCCCCCGACAGGCCAATGGCACTACGCCTTGACGAGAGAGAGGGCTTCGAGGATTTTGAGGCCGTCGGCGGAGCCAAGGATTTCTCGTGTGGCCCGTTCAGGATGGGGCATCAGGCCGAGGACGTTTCCTTTGGCATTCAGGACGCCCGCGATATTGGCAGTAGAGCCGTTTGGGTTAGCCTCTGGAGTTGCTTCGCCCTCTTCGTTTACATATCGGAAAGCGATGCGACCCTGATCCTCAAGCTCCTTTAAGGTTTGCTCATCGCAGAGATATCGGCCTTCGCCGTGGGCGATCGGAATTTTGAGAAGGTGACTCACCCCACTTGTCCAAGGGGAAGTTTTGGTTTCGGCTTTGAGATAGACGTCTTGGCAGACAAAAAGCTGTTTTTCGTTTGCGAGAAGCGCGCCAGGCAACAATCCGGCCTCGCACAGGATCTGGAAGCCATTGCAGGCTCCGATGACCAAGTGGCCGTCGTTGGCAAAATCCTGAAGGGCACCGACGATGGGAGAACGAGCGGCCATGGCGCCGCAGCGCAGGTAATCGCCATAAGAAAACCCGCCGGGGACGAAGGCGGCGTCGAAGCCATTGAGCGAAGACTCATCCTGCCAAACATATTCGGTTTGAACACCAAGGTCTTCACGCAGGTTAAACAGCGCGTCTTGGTCGCAATTGGAACCAGGAAAACGAAGAACGGCGACCTTCAAGCTACGACCTCGTATCGATAGTCTTCGATAACCGGGTTCGCAAGGAGCTTGTCGCACATCTCTTTGACTCGGGCGTCGCTGTAGTCTTCGAGTTGGAGTTCGATCATCTTGCCTATCCGCGCCTGCTGGAGCTCTTGGTAGCCGAGCTTCTGGAGGGCTCCCGCGACGGTGCGTCCGGCGGAGTCGAGAAGCGAGGGCTTGAGCGTGACATAGACGCGAACGGTTGTCATGCTCCTATTTTGGCATCTTCGGCTTATTGGTTGCTCATCGCTTCGCTTGCCAACGATGGATGCATTGGTTTCGCTCGGCACGGCGCCACCTCTTCCTCGGAGGGGCGGAGGAATTCTGGATTTCGGGTAAACACATCTCAGCCTTCATCACGTCTACCAATCAACGCTTATGCACGATCCGAATAAAACTCAACTTGGTGGGGCCCCCACGCTCGATCCCAATAAGACCATGATGGGGTCTGCTCCGACTTTGAACGCCACTATCACGATCAAGCCGACGCAATGTCCGGTTTGCAAGACGTTCAACCCCGCCGGGGTCATGTTTTGCGTTGATTGCGGCCTGATTTTTGATCGAGCTTTGCCTGCCGACGCCTTTGGGGCTCCAGCCGTGCAGTTGCCCTGTTTGGTGGATCAAGGCGGACGGGAGCATACGATTCGTGCCGGAGTGAATGTGATCGGCCGCGAGGGCGATATTATGCTGAGCGACGCGAAAGCGAGCCGACGCCACGCGCAAATTCATTCTGGCGACTCGGGCATGGAGCTTGAAGATTTAGGCAGCACGAACGGGACGTTCGTGAATGGCGCAAAGGTGGAACCCGGCATGCGACAAAAAATTGTGCAAGGCGACACGGTGAGTTTCGGCGGGCTGGAATTGAAGGTCAGTGTTCCGGGAGCCGCTAATGCGACGGCGGTCGTTTCTGCCAACCGAACCGCTGCCATTAGCGCACCACCTACGTTAGAAAAACCGGCGGCCAAACTCGTAGGCGAGGGCCAAGAGTTTCCGTTGAAGTCCGGCCTGAACACTTTTGGGCGCAAGAGCGAAAACGATGTACAGATCTCCGATCCGTATGTATCCGGAAAGCACGGAGTTATCGAAATTTCGGACAGCGGCATGTTCATCACCGACACCGGCAGCACCAATGGCACGATGCTCAACGATGCGAAGATGTCTCCGAACCAGCGGATGACCCTGACCGGGGACGACGTGATCCGGTTAGGCAAGATGGAGTTTCGCGTCGAGAGCGCGAAGTAAAAAGGTGAAGCGCATCCCTTGCCAGGATGCGTCCAAAGTGTAGAGTGAAATTCAAAATTCCCGGCCTTAACAAGCCTCAGATGCCGAGCGCCCCTAGCATGGAAGAAACAACCGCCGAATATAGCACCGACGAACTCACGGAGCCGATTGCATTGCGGGTGCTTCCGCATGCAACAGTTGCCTGCAAGACAGACCTCGGGAGAGTGCGCGAGAACAACGAGGACAAGTTCGAATACTTCGTGCCGGAAAACGACATCGCGCTTGCGGGGCGCGGACAAGCGTTTCTGGTCTGTGATGGCATGGGCGGACATGCGGCGGGACAGATCGCGAGCGAACTGGCTTGCAAGACATTCCTCGACGTCTATTACAACCACCCTTCCGCCGATCCGTTGGCGGCGATGCGCACGGCGGTAGCCGCAGCGAATCGGTTCGTATCGGATGTGGGCCAGTCGATTCCCGCGCGGCGCGGAATGGGCACGACGCTGAGCGCATTAATCCTTCTTCAAGATAAGGCGTACACGGTACAGGTCGGGGATTCTCGGACCTATCGATTGCGCGGCGGTGAGATCGCTCAATTAACGTTCGACCACACCTGGGTCGATGAGGCATTGCGGAACAACATGATTTCGCCCGAGGATGCGGAGAATCATCCTTATAAGCACGTTTTGACCCGTGCGATTGGGACCGAGGGCGAGGTGATTCCCGATATTGAGGAACACGCACTTGAGGTCGGGGATATCTTCTTGCTTTGCTCCGATGGGTTAACGAATCACGTCTCCGATGCGGCGATGCAGGAAACGCTCTTGGGCTATGCGCCCTCGGAGGCGGTGTGGCGGCTGGTGGGGCAGGCTCTGCAAGGTGGCGGGAGCGATAATTGCACGGTGATGGCGGTCCGCATCGACTCGCTTGAAGTCCGAAGCGCCTAAGACGCCTTAACTTCTAGCCCGCTACCGGCCCTTGCGTAGGTCGCAATGATTTCACTTAAATAGCCGGTGGCTTCTTGCAGCATTTCTGGCAGCGCCAACGTCTGACCTTGCTGAAAACATGCTTCGAAATGCCCCAGTCCCATCTTTGCAATGAGCTCTTGTTCGTCCACCTCTCGTTGGCGGGTGTGGGCCGGCTGAGTTGTGGTGGCAAAGGCTTGATGGGCGCCTGCTGCCATGCCGTGGAATCGGGCGGCCATGTCGTTGTGCTCCAGCTTTGCGGCAAATCGAGAAAGAGAACGATACACGTGGGCGCACAGGGCACGCTCACCCCGGCCGTAAATCAAGCGGAGGCCGTCAAGGAAAAAGCTCGCCGACTCGGCAAAATTCTCGCGCCGCAACTCGACGATGCCCAGCGAAACGTAGGTGTGGATGAACCCGTGGGAATCGCCCAGCGACTGCCACATCGAGAATGCGCGGCGGAGGTACCAATCAGCGGCATCGAGATCGTTTTGGGCCAGGGCGATGGTGCCGAGATTGTTGAGGGCGAGCACCATGCGACGGTTGTCGCCCATCTGGCTGAATATCTCCAGACTCTTCTGCTGGTACTCCTTTGCCTCTTCATACTCTCCGAGGTCCAGGCCGACATTCCCAAGGTTCATATACGCCCGGGCTTCCCCCTCCTTGTCTTCGATTTCAATGGCGACAACGAGGCTTTCTTGGAGGGCGGAGCGAGCTTCCTCGTAATTGCCTTGCCGCAATTCAGTAATGCCGAGCATCGAGAGGCTATTGGCAACTCCCTTCGGGTCGTTGATTTCTGTGAAAATCTGGATGCCTTCCTCGGAGAGTTCGCGGGTCCGCGGGAAGTGGCTCAAGGTCCATGTGATCATGGCGTAGCCGAGAATGGCGCGGGCACGGACTTTGGGTTCAACGTCTGGCTCTCCTTCGCCGATTTGAAGAAATCGCTCGAAAAAGGAACTTGCCTCGGTCAGTCGACCTCGGGTGACCCAATATGCGCTCAGGGCAGACGCAATCCTCAGGCCCGTCTCGATTTGGTGGCTGGAATCGGCCCAGTCCAGAGCGGCCCGCGCATTCATTTGTTCGGAATCGAGGGTGAGGAGCCAGCGGCGCTGCTCAGTTCCCGCCAACTTGTGGTTTGCTTCTTCCGCTAGGGCACAAAAATAGTCGGCATGCCGGGAGGCGACCGCGGCGGATTCTTCGGGAGTCAGCAGTTCACGAGCGTATTCGCGGATCGTATCCATCATGCGGTATCGCATGCCTTGCTCGGTTTCCTCGGCAACGATCAAGGCAAGCTCTCGCAAGTCCATGAGAAGATTCAACGCCTGGTTGGTGGTTAAGTCGCCGGCGCATACCTGGTGGGAAGCCTCGACGGTCCATCCGCCACGGAAAACCGAGAGTTGGGCAAAGAATTTCCGCGCCTCGTCGGAAAGGAACACGCAACTGGAGTCGATGGCGGCTCGGAGGGACCGATGGCGGGGAGGGATGTCTTTCCGGCGGCTCACGAGCAATTCGAAACGATCTGAAAGCTGTTCGCTGATTTGCGCGGGGGTTAGGGCTTGGGTCCAGGCGGCGGCAAGTTCGATGGCGAGGGGCATGCCTTCCAGGCGGTTGCAAAGATCGGCGATCGTTTGGGCATTGCGCGGGGTGATTTGGAATTGGACTCGGATCGCTTGGGCACGGTCGACGAAAAGTTGAACGCTCGGGACGGTCAGGAGCGCCTCCGGGCAGACGATGACGTTTTGGTCATCGACCGATGGGATTGGCAGGGCAGTAACGGCCACTTCGACTTCACCCTCAAGGGCGAGCTGGTGGCGGGAAGTCACAATGCAATGTAACCGTGGCACTTCTTCAAGCAGGTGACGAACGACTGGCTCCCCACTTTCGAGAAGCTGTTCGAAATTGTCGAGAATGAGGAGCAAATCTCCAGATTCGGTGTGCTTGCAAAGCTCAGAGACGACCCGTTCTGAGTTCACGTGTCCGCCTCGTTCGTGAAGGCCCAAGACGTGGGCAATCGCTTCGGCGATATGTTCTTTGTCGTGGACCTCCACCAGCGACACAAGCCAGATACCTCCAGAGAAACGGGACAGGGATCTTCGACCGAATTCGGAAGCGAGCCGGGTTTTTCCGCACCCGCCTAATCCAACAAGGGTGGCGAGCCGGTGCTCGGGAGTTTCGAATATTTGTTCCATCTGCCGAAGCTCCTCCTCGCGACCAAAGAATCGGGTGAGGAGGGGGGGCAACTTGACGGGGACCCTTGGCGCTTTCTCCGTGCCATTCGCTTCGACTGGTTCTAATTCCGCTGGGATATTGCCTTCGTTCAGCAATCCTGATAGAGGGCCCTCGGAGGTATTAAAGAGTTCAAGTGCTTCGGGAGGCAAGTCCGCACCGAGCTCTTCGCGGAGCACACGCTGCATTTCGGTCAGTTGGCGTTGGGCGAGACCTGGCTGGCCTATTTCTAGGTACAGCCGGATGAGATCGAGGTGGGCCGACTCAGACAGGGCATCTTCGGCAAGGATTCGCTGGGCGTATTCGATGGCTCGGTGCGGTTTGGATGTTTCTCTGCATAGAACGGCAAGCTGCTGAAGGGCGCCCAGATACATGTCATCGAGCAGTTGCCGCTCTGTGACCACCCAGTCGTCATAGAAGCCTGGCAATAGTTCGGCCTTTCTGAGTTCAACGGCGCGGGCTAAGAGCTCGAGTCGACGACCTTTATCTTCCTCAGTTGTGGCTCGCTTGATGGACGAATAGAATTCCGCGACGTCTGTGGTGACTCTTTCCTCGCTCAGGCGGACGGTGTAGCGATCACAGACTAGGATGCTGCCCGCAACGACGCCAGGCGGCTCGAGCACGCGGCGGAGGGCCCAGAGGGCGTAGTTCAGCTTGACTCGATACTGGCTAAAGTCTTCCGCGGGCCAGAGTATTTCGACCAGTTCCTCACGGGGGTTGCTGCGGCTGCGGTGGAGGGCCAGGTAAGCAAGAAGGGCTCTGGCTTTAGCCGTTACGAAACGCTCCACGTGCCGTTCGTCCGAACGGGCCGCGAAACAGCCAAACAGCTGTATCTCCCACTCCCCTTGCATAGAACCATTATACGAGTAGGTTCTCGTTCTACCAACATCGCAGGCGTCCATAGGTTTTTATTTGCCGGTAAATCCCGGCAAATGGTTTTCGCTGAGCTTATTTGTGCAAGCCCATTAGTTTGATTAGGTATTCCTCGCTTCCGGCGCCGACCCTCACCGAGTCCACTTTGCCTTGGGGATTGATAATGATGAGGGTCGGCCAGGCGTGGATGTCCCAATCCTTCATCGTTTTCCCGGTGGAGTCGAGGAGGACGGGGAATGGGAGATCCCGGCCCTTCCAAAGGTTTTTCACATTGTCCGCGTTCATTGCTTCCATGTCCGATATATTCTTTACCTTCCCGGCGGTGTCGTGATGGAAGGCGAATATTTGGAACTTGTCTCGTTGGTCCGGGTATTCGTCGTAGATTTTCATTAAGCCAGGGAGGGCTTCGACCACGCACCAGTGGCACCAGTAACCCCAGAGGTCGATCAGCACCCATTTCCCTTTGTAGTCGCTGATTTTGACGTCCTTCGATATCCCGCGGGCGTCGGTCACGGTCCAAGCCGGAGGCTCATTTTGGAGTGTGAGTCCCAGCGGCGTGAGGGTGGGCTTCATTACCGGCGCATCGACGGCTACCGCTCCCCTGGGTGCGGAGAAGGGGGCGCCAAGAACGTTGAGACGATAGCCAATGTCGGAAATGCCGAGGGTGTAGTCGCCGGCGGGTAGAAGCAGGGTTTGGTGAGGCGCCGCGTGCTCGATCATTCCGATACGCTGAAACTTCTTAGAGATGATAACGAGTCGGAGGTCGACGCGTTGGCCCTTTTCTTCTGGCAGATCGACGTTGACGGTGACGGCAACGAGAGGTTCAAGGGTGATCTTGAGGTCCTTGGTGGAATCTTCTTTGTTCACCACGAACGTGGCCCCGTGCCGGCGCTGTCGGTCGAAGACAGTAACCGTAAGTGGGTAACGCGTTGTCCTAGTTGAGAACGTGAATTTGCCTTGCTTATCCGTAAAGAAGCCTTGTCCTGCGGGCTCCCACCAGTCGCTTGGCATGCGTTTCGTCCAATCGAAGGCGAGCTCCGCGTCAAATACGGGTTGGCCGTCCGTTCCGAGGACTTGGCCTTTGAAAGTTACGAGCGGTTGTGGGGCCGGGGCTTCTTGTGCGGCAACCCAGCTTGCGCCGATCGCAGCGAATAAGAACACGGAAAGCGGGCGGCTCAGAGATTTTTTCATTGATAATTTCCTAGCGCGCGGGCGCCGAGGACACTTTACGATAGGGCAGTTTAAAAAGAGTTTGAGGGAGGTCACGGCGGCGGTAGGATTTTTAACCGTAATCGGGTGACAACGAGGGCCGTTACAACTTTCGTTAAACCGTTCAGGTGTAAGTTCCTTGTACTCGGCTGGACCGTAGCTGAAGGGGAGAAAGAACTTATGCAACGTAAACGTAGTGCCTTCACCTTAATCGAACTCCTTGTCGTGATCGCCATTATCGCAATTCTTGCCGCGATCCTCTTTCCCGTATTCGCTTTCCAGCACATTGGGATCCTAAGCTTAGAATTCCACGTGGACAAGTTGTCGCGG
>JADMIO012791260.1_pt1 | contig 91056 bp, 82 predicted proteins | sample 8958161 | NCBI WGS metagenome assembly JADMIO01 (sample SAMN16585339, study PRJNA669376) | soil metagenome | isolation source: Crop rotation soil | place: USA: Cullars Rotation, Alabama | collected 2011
GGCCGCGACTTCAAGTCACGTGAATTCCAAGCTTCGGATCCCACTGTGCTGGAAAGCAGGCGCAAGCGACGCTCGATCAGGCCGTTGCGCAGGCGCGTATCGATACCGACCATGACCAGAGCGACCTAGTGGACGCGCGCTACAACGTCGAAAAATCCCGGCTTGGTACGGCCGCCAATGAATTCGTCGGCCGAATCCAAGCCGAGCAGGCACGCATCGACCTGGGCGTGGCGGAGCAGAAACTCAAAGTTCAGGAGGCCAACATCGCGCTGCACGCGGCTTCCCATTCGGCCCGGATCGCTTCGCTCACCCGCCAGCGCGATCAGGCAAAAGCGGACGTCGAGCTGACAAAGTCGCGCATGGCACGGATGGAAATCAGCGCTCCGCTGGGCGGAGTGATCGTGTTCGTTTCAAATTACAACCAGGGACCGCTCAACGCCAAACCGTTTAAGGTGGGAGACAGCGTTTACTCCGGAATGAATCTTGCGGAAATCCCGGACATGACTTCGCTGGCGATGGACGCCAAGGTGGAAGAAACCGACCGCGGACGCATTTCTTTGGGAAAAGATGTACGGGTGCGTGTCGACGCGCTGCCGGAATTGGACATACAGGCAACCATTACTCAAATCTCTCCGCTGGCGGAGTTGAGCACCGACTATCCGCCCACGCGAAGCTTCCGCGCGTATGCGTCGCTACCCAAACCGGATCCGCGGCTACGCCCGGGGATGAACGGCGGGATGGATATCGTGATCGACCGCCTGCCGAAAGCCATCAGCATTCCCGCCAAGGCCGTGTTCACGCGCGACGGAAAACCGGTTGTCTTCGTGGGGGAACGCGGGATATATCACCCGGTCGTGGTCCAGCTACTGGCGCGCAATCCGGACGAGGTCGCCGTATCCGGCATTCCAGCGGGAACGATGGTTGCCCTCACGGATCCCGAAAAGAAGGAAGCTAAAAAGTGAGATTCAGGACGTGAAGAAGCGGTTCTTCATTTCAGCGGCAGTAATCGCGGTGCTGGCGGCGCTGGCCTGGGGAGGAATGCGCGTGATTCAATTGACCGCGCCCGAGGACCGCAATGAGATCCCCACGACCAAAGTCCGTAAAGGAAAGGTCACCATCACGGTTTCAGCGCGCGGAGAATTGCAGGGTGGAAATTCGGAAGTACTGACTGCCCCTATGGTCGGCGGTGATCTGCCGATCACTTCGCTGCGGGAACCAGGTGAGATGGTGAAGCCCGGAGACATCGTGGTGGAGTTCGACACCACAGCGCAGGAGTTCAGTCTGCGCGAGGCCGAGGCGGATCTGGCCGAAGCGGAACAGCAAGTGATCAAGGCGGAAGCGGACGCGGAAGCCTCGCTTGAAGAAGCGCGCTACCAAAGTATCGCAGCCGCAGCCGATGTGAAACTCGCGGAGCTGGAAGTGCGTAAGAATCCGATTCTGGCTTCGATTCCGGCACGCCAGAATGAAATCGCGCTGGATGTGGCGAAGAACAAGCAGCTGCAAGCCGAAAGGGACTTCAAGAACAAGACTGCGACGGCCGGGGCGGGAATCGCGATTCAGAAAGCGGCTGTCGATAAGTCGCGGGTACTGGCGGAACAGGCGCAGCGCCAGATCGAAAGCATGGTTCTGAAGGCCAAGACCGCGGGCTACGTGGCCATCCAGCAGAACAGCAATCAGAATACTCTCTACTACGGCCAGCAGCTTCCGGATTATCATGTGGGCGATGCGTCGCGCTCGGGCCAGGCCGTGGCCCAGATTCCCGACATGAGCCATTGGGAAGTGAGCGCCAGCATTCCGGAGCTCGATCGAGGACACCTGGATGCCGGCCAGAAGGTCACGATCCGCGCGGCGGCGATTCCGGGGCGGGAGTTTCGCGGCCACGTGAAGAGCCTGGGCGGTACCTCCGGTTCCGCATGGGACCGGCGCTTCGAGTGCCGCATTGCGCTCGACGAGACCGGTCCGGAGCTGCGGCCCGGCATGACTTCGAACATCCTGATTACTGTCGAGGCGTTGGACGATGTTTTGTGGGTGCCGTCTCAAGCCCTCTTTGAAAGCGACGGACGCGCCTTCGTGTACGTCCAGACGCCCCAAGGATTCGTTCCACGCGACGTGCAACTGGTGCGCCGCAGCGAGAGTCAGGCCGTCGTCACGGGGATTGCCGAAGGCGAGCTGGTGGCCATGTCCAATCCCGACCAGAGCAAAGCCGCCAAAGCGGAAGACAAGGGCGGCGTAATGAAGGCGCTCACCAAATGATCCTGCTCTCCGACCTGGGCCAGGCGTTCGGAAACCTGCGGGCACAAAAAACACGAACGTTTCTGACTGCGATCGGGATCGTGTTCGGCGTCGGCTCGGTGATCGGCATGATGGCGATCGGAGCGGGCGCGCGAGAGGAATCGCTGCGCTTCATCGAACAGCTGGGTGTCCGCAACATCCTGATCGATTCACGACCGGCCATGAGCCAGGAGGAACTGCAGCAGCGCCGGCGATCTTCCCCGGGACTCTCCGAACGGGATGTCCGGATTCTGCAGGCCAACATCGAAGCGATCGAGCTGCTCTCCGCGCGGCGAACCTTGCACCCGACCGCCGCACTGCCAAAGCCGGCGCGCGACGTGCCGGAGCTGTACGGGGTCCGGCCGTCTTACAGCGAGATTCACAGCCTGCAATTCGCCGAGGGCCGGTTTTTCGACGCTTCCGACGACGACCGCAGCGCTCTGGTGTGTGTGCTGGGAGAAGGCGCCAAGGTGAACCTGCTCGGCTACGACCCAGCCGTCGGGAAATTTGTGAAGGTCAATGACACCTGGCTCGAAGTGGTGGGCGTACTCAAGGAACAACTGATGGCCGGCTCGCAGAGCAGCGGCGGAGCGATGCAGGACGTCAACAATATCATCTACGTGCCGGCTAACACGTTCCAGTATCGCTACTGGGATCGCAGCGCCAACATGCGCGACGAATTGGATGGCATCGAACTGCGGCTGCGACCGGGTGCGGACAGCATCGAGGTGGCCAAGGTCGTGACCGCGGTCCTGAACTCGACGCATCACAATACCCAGGATTTTACGGTCACGATTCCGGCGGCGCTTCTGGCGCAGCAACAGCGCACGCAGAAAATCTTCACCTACGTTATGGTCGCGATCGCGGCGATTTCCTTGCTGGTGGGCGGTATCGGGATCATGAACATCGTCCTGGCGACCGTACTCGAGAGGACCAGGGAGATAGGCATCCGGCGTTCGGTAGGCGCACGCCGCTGGGATATCGTGCGGCAGTTCATGACGGAATCGGTACTGATTTCCGCGGGAGGAGGGCTGCTGGGGATCGCATTCGGGTTCTTCCTGGCGTGGCTGATCGCGCGCACTGCGGAGTGGAAGACCATTGTGACCACGGTATCGGTGGTGGTGGCGTTTGGGGTTTCCGTGGCGGTGGGAGTGCTGTTCGGCGTATACCCGGCGGTAAAGGCCTCGCGCATTAATCCAATCGAAGCACTACGATACGAATAGTTGCGCTATCCTCAAGGTGTCGGATGCTGAAGCGATTCCTGTGGTGCACAATCTGGATTTTGGGCGCCGTGCTGATCAGCGCATCGCTGGACGCAACGCCCGATCCGCCTGCGCTCGATCCACACGCGAGAATCGTCAAGATCGTTACGCCGAACGAAGGACCGCAGAGCCCGGACAGCCAATTTGAGCACGACAATTCGCCCGGCCTGATTGCTGTACAGACGGGCGTCGTTATCATAGACACCGATCCGCAACGTCCGACCGCGATCGTCGCCGAGACGGGACAAGCGGCAGACTCCTCACCTCCGGCTTAACACGAGCTTTTTTGAAACGATTGATGCTGGCATCAGTCCCTTTCCTGGGAGCTCAGCCGGCGTCACTAGAGTTTCCGAGACAGGGAAGGAACTGAGTGAAGACTTCGGATATTGTCAAGGCTTGGGGCAGGATTTTGAACGGGGAGCGACCTTCCCTGTCGATCGAAATCACGCGGGAGTGCCCGCTCCGGTGTCCCGGCTGCTACGCGTACGAGGATGGGCATCTCGGCGGCGGAGGGGTCACTCTGCGCGGCCTTCGCGACCGGAAGGGGCAGGAACTGATCGACGGCGTGCTGGAGGTTGTAGATCGTCTGAGACCCCTGCATCTGTCGATCGTAGGCGGCGACCCGCTGGTGCGGTATCGCGAGCTAGAAACCATGGTGCCGCTTCTGCTCGAACGGGGCATTCACGTCCAACTGGTGACCAGCGCCTTCCGTCCGATGGCTCCGGTCTGGGCCACGTATTCGCGCATGAACATCGTGGTGTCGATTGACGGTCTCCCGCCCGAGCACGACGTCCGCCGCGCGCCGGCAACGTACGATCGAATCCTGAAGAATATCGCGGACCAGAAGATCACCATTCACTGCACCGTTACCGGCCAGATGATGAAGCGCCCGGGGTATTTACGGGAGTTCCTGGAATTCTGGCATCCGCGGCCCGAGATCGGGAAGGTCTGGTTCAGCCTGTTCACGCCTCAGGTGGGCGACCAACTTCCGGAAATTCTGGAACCACACGAACGCCGGCAAGCCATCGCCGACATGCTGGAGCTGCGCAAGCAATTTCCCAAGCTGGATATGCCGGAGGGGCTGATCAAGCAGTTCTCCACGCCGCCGCACAGTCCCCAGGATTGCGTTTTCGCGCTCACGACGCAGACCATCTCGGCGGACCTAGAGACCAAGATCGTCCCCTGCCAATTTGGCGGAAAACCGGATTGTTCCCAATGCGGGTGCATCGCCTCCATGGGACTGGCGGCTGTCGCTGCGCATAAGCTAGGAGGATTCATTCCGGTAGGAGCCATCTTCCGGACGTCCATTAAGGTCGGCCAGGTTCGGTCCAGGCGAGCGGAAGAACCGCCGCCGGTTTCGGAGAGGCTGAGGGTGCTGCCTTAGAGTTTGACATGGAGCAGGACATGATCAAGAATGTCTCGGTGAACGAAGACCTCAGGCCGCTGCTCGATTTGGCCGGGCGAGTGGGCCGCAATCCGCTGCTCACCCAAGCGAGCACCGGAAACATCTCCCTGAAGCTGGACGGCGCGCTTTGGATCAAGGCATCCGGTAAGTGGCTGGCAGACGCGGGCGGCGGGAAGATCCTGATTCCACTGGATCTGGCGGGCGTTCGCGCGAGTATCCGGCAGAACATCGATCCCGCGGAACTCTATCCCCATGCGTCCATCGAGACGGCTATGCATGTGACGCTGCCGCATCCGGTGGTGCTGCACGTACATTCGGTCAACACCATCGCGTGGGCCGTGCGGGAAGATGCCATCGCGCAACTAGAAACGCGCCTGGAGGGCCTGCGCTGGCAGTGGATTCCCTACGTCGCATCGGGCTTGCCGTTGGCTCGGGAAATTCAAAGAGTTCTCTCCGTCCATCCCGAGACCGACGTCCTGGTTCTGGGAAATCACGGGCTGGTACTGGGCGGCAACGACTGTGAAGCAACCGAGGAGCTTTTGGAGGAAATCGAGAGGCGGCTGATGATTGTGCCGCGCCAGGCGCACCCCGCGGATTACGCTCTGCTCGCGGAACTTGCGGCGGACTCGGCCTGGGATCTGCCCGACGATGACGGCATCCACGGACTCGCGACGGATTCGGTAACGCGAAAGGTCCTGGAGGGAGGTTTTCTTTATCCCTGCCAGGCGATGTTCTCGGGCGCCAGGACGCCGGAACTGTTCCGCGCGGTACACGCTCCCGAGGTGGCCGATTTCTCCGTGTACGCCGGACGGCCGTTCGTGATCATCAAAGGCCGGGGAGTGGTGCTCAGCCCCTCCATGACGCCGGCTGAAACCGCAATGCTTAGCGGTCTGGCTCAGGTGGTGCAGCGCATTGGCACTGCTACGCCGGTTCGATACCTGTCGGAAGACGAAGTCGCTGCCAGCTCGAGCACGGCAGCGTACCGGTATCGCGAACTCGCCAACGCGAGCCACTCCTAGCTTTGAGTCCGCAAAACGGAGCTCGGCTCACTTACGGTTCAGCGTCACCACCCGCCAGAGCGGCTGATCTTTTTCAGACGGATCCGGAGAATACTCCTGGCTGGTTTTTGCGGCATCGTAATCGCGCCACAGCCAGGTGAGCGATTCCGGCAACTCCGCCGAGCCTTGAGCCTGGCTATGCGTACCCACTCCGAACGAGAAATGGTAGTCGTAGCCTTGCATCTTGAGCGAATTCGCCATTTCGATATTGGCCATGGGCAGGCTTCCGGGGCGATTCTCCAGATCGTCGGCGCCGTCCTGCATCCAGACCCGGATGTTGTGTTTCGGTTCCTTGCGGACGATGATCGGATACTCGGCGCCGCCCACTGGATGCGCAGAGGTTGATTGAATGGCGAAGTAGGCGGCAATCCACGTTAAAGCTCGGGAGAACTCACCAGGATTGCGGTAGGCCGCATTGAAAGCGCAGATTCCTCCCGAGCTTAACCCAGTCGTGGCGCGGCTGTATCCGTCCTGGCGCAGCTTCACATACTTCCCTACCTCAGGAAGGATTTCCTCTAGTAAGTAACGCGAGTAGGTGTCGTCCATCGTGTCGTATTCGATCGACCTCTGATTGGACGCCGGACCGTCCCCGGGCTGGACGAAAACACTCGCCAGCAGCGGAATCTTCTTTTGCGCGAAGAGACTGTCGAGCGTCTCGAGCACTCGCCACTTTGTAGGACGCGACCCAGTGAACTGCTGACCGTCGTTCCAGATTTGGACCGGCAAGGGAGTCAGCCCGTCCCATTGAGCTGGAGTGTAATACCAGACGTTAGCCTTCATGCCGGGGTAGATTTTACTTTCGAGCACCATCGGGCCCGCCAGCTTCCCCTCGGGTACGCCTGCGCGAGCATAGCTGTCGGGACCATAGGCGGGAAGATCATTGGCGCCGCCGAACGGTTTACCATCGACGATCCAGGTGTATTTGTAGGACGTGCCGGTTTGGAGCTTCCCCTGGTAGATCCACAGACCTCCGGCTTTGACCGTGGGAAGGGGCGTATTCTCGTTGATTTGCAGCCGTGGCTGACCGGGGGTCGCGACCGCGAAGACGAATTCGCCCAGCTCGCCGGCTGCCGCCCTGCCCTTCTGGACGTTTTCCTCGCCGAGCGTATCGCGAAGAGTCTGTTCCAGCGCAGCAGGCGATTCTACCCCGGGCGCCTTCGCCATTTCGATCAACCTGGCGATGGGAACCTTCTCGGCCGACAGGATCCCGGCCGTCAACATGATCGCCGCAGGCAGTCGCATGGAAACCTCTCTTCCGCAACGAATTATATCGGGTTTGGACCCCGCAAGAGGCGGCGGTTTCCAGGAATTTGTTAACATCGTCAGTTGCCCCCAATCTTCAGGGGATGGCACTCAGGAGAACTATGGAAACCGCTACACAACCTGTTACCGATGTGAAAACCGACGCCGCGCCGGAGATGATTTCCGCCGGACAGATCGTCGCCAAGATGCTGAAGCAGGAAGGCATTCAGCACATCTTCACTATTTCCGGCGGGCATATTGTCGACATCTATAACGGCTGCATCGACGAAGGGATCGAGATCATCGACGTTCGCCACGAACAGGTGGCCGCACACGCCGCCGACGCCTACGCTCGCATCACCGGCTTGGGCTGCGCGGTGGTGACCGCGGGTCCCGGCACCACCGACGCCGTGACCGGCATGGCGAACGCCTACCGCGCGGAAAGCCCGATGCTGCTGATCGGCGGCAACTCGCCGCTCAAGCAATACCGGATGGGCGGGTTGCAGGAGCTGCGCCACACCGAAATGATGACGCCCATCAGCAAGTTCGCGTCGCTGGTGATGACCACGGATCGCACCGCGGAGATGATGGGAATCGCGTTCCGCGAGATGTACAACGGGGCGCCCGGACCGGGCTTCCTCGAAATCCCGCACGACGTGATGGACGGCAAAGTCGAGGCGTCCAAGGTTCGCTATCCCAAGAACTATCGCGTGAAGGGATCCGATGGCGGAGCGCCTGATTTTATCGGCGATCCCAAGATCGTGCAGCAAGTGGCCGACCTGCTGGCCAACGCCGAACGCCCGGTGGCGCTGTTCGGAACGCAGGCGCGGACCTGCCGGGCGCATGACGCGATCGACCGGTTCTCGAAGCATTTCAACATTCCGATTTACGTGAACGGTTCGGCTCGCGGCACGCTGCCGCGCAATCATTCCCACGCGTTCATGCCGTCCCGCAAGACTGCGTTCGACAACGCGGATGTGATCCTGCTGGCGGGCACGCCGCTCGACTTCCGCATGGGCTACGGGCGCCGTCTGAATCCAAGAGCCAAGATCATCATCATGGACATGGATTACAAGAACGTCGGCAACAATCGCGACTTCGACTTTGGATTGGTCGGCAATTTGCGCACGATCGTGAACGCGATGTGTGACGCATCGCCGGGCGACAAAGCCGGGAAGCACGATCCGTTCCTCAAGATGCTGCGCGAGGATGAGGCTAAGGCGCAGGGCAAGAACGACAAGATCATTGCCGCGAACGAAGTCCCCATTCATCCCGTGCGTCTTTGCCACGAGATCAACGAGTTCCTGCTGGAAGATACGGTCTACATCGGCGATGGGGGCGATATCGTGACGTTCTCGGGTTCGATCGTGCGGCCGCACAAGCCGGGCGGCTGGATGGATCCTGGCCCGCTTGGCACGCTGGGCGTCGGCACCGGATTCGCGATGGCTTCGAAATTCGCGCAGCCCAAGCGCGATGTGGTGGTCCTCTACGGCGATTGCTCGTTTACGCTGACCGGCTTCGATTTCATCACCATGGTGCATCGCAAGCTGCCGTTTGTGGGCGTGATCGGGAACAACTCTTCCTGGAACCAGATCCGCTTCGGCCAGGAGCGCAAGTATCCGGGCCGCGGCGATATCGGCAACGTGGTCGGCGATGTTCGCTTCGACCATCTGGCGCAGGCCATGGGCGGCTTCGGGATTCGCGTGACTAAGCCGGAAGAGATCCGTCCTGCACTTGAGAAAGCTCGCGATTCGGGCTTGCCGGCACTGGTGGACGTCGTGATTAATCGGGATGTCTATTCGTCGGGGACATCGAATCAGACCATGTATAAGTAAGCCGGGGCTGAAGCCCCGGTTGCAGGATGAAGCCTGCTCCACCAAGGAGACTGACAGATAGATGGAAGCACTCAAGGGAGTCCGCATTCTCGACATGACGCATGTGCAGGCGGGGCCCACCTGCTCGCAACTGCTGGCGTGGCTGGGAGCGGACGTGATCAAGTTCGAGTCGCCCGCAGGCGACGCAACGCGCGGACAGCTCCGCGACGTGCCCAATGCGGACAGCCTGTATTTCACGATGTTGAACTGCAACAAGCGGTCCATCACGGTCAACATGAAGTCGCCCGAGGGCAAAGCGGTCTTCGTCGAGCTGCTCAAGAAGAGCGACATCATCATGGAGAATTTCGGACCAGGCGTGCTCGACCGCCTGGGTTTTCCTTGGGAAAAGATCCACGAGATCAATCCGCGCGTGGTCATGGGTTCGATCAAGGGCTTCGGCTCGTCGGGTCCGTATGCGGATTTCAAGGCGTATGAGAACGTCGCCCAGGCGATGGGCGGCGCGATGAGCACGACGGGAATTCCCGAAGGTCCACCGTATGTCACCGGCGCGCAGATCGGCGATTCCGGAACCGGCCTGCATCTTGCGATCGGACTTCTCGCCGCGCTGCACCAGCGCGATCGCACCGGCGAAGGCCAATACGTCGAAGTCGCGATGATGGACGGCGTGATGAACCTGTGCCGCGTGAAATGGCGCGATCACCAGCGGCTCGCTCACGGACCGTTGTCCGAGTATTCCGTACCCACGGAAGGCTTGAAGACCACGCCGCGCGCGGGCAACGATTCGGGCGGTGGGCAGCTCGGCAATGCGATCAAGTGCAAACCCGGGGGTCCCAACGACTATATCTACGTCGTGGTGCAGGAGGCGGTGTGGGACGGCCTTGCGAAACGCATCGGCCCGGATGTCGGGCAGCCCAATCTGGCAACGGATCCCCGCTATCTCAAGATCGGCGACCGGCGAAAGAACCAGAATGACGTCTGGAAGCTGCTGGAACAGTTCGCCTCGAAGTACACCAAGCAGGAATTCATGGTGATCCTGAACGATCTTGACGTGCCCTGCGGCCCGATCATGTCGACAGAGGATCTGGCCAACGACGTACACGTGAAGGGGCGCGACATGTATGTCGAACTCGACCATCCCGAACGCGGCAAGTGGTTCAACGTCGGCATGCCGATCAAGCTTTCGGCGTCGCCTGCGAAAATCAAGCGGTCGCCGACGTTGGGCGAGCATACCGACGAGATCCTGAAGGAAGTGCTCGGCCTGAGCGATGCGGACATCGCGGCCAAGAAAACAGCAGGCGCGTTTTCCCTGCCCCCCAAAACGAAATGAAGATCGCAATCATCGGGCAGCAGGATTTCGGCAAAGCGGTGCTTGAGGCGTTTCTCTCTCGCGGCGACGAGGTTGCGGCGGTGTTTTGCGCGCCCGAAAAGGAAGGCGCCCGGCCCGATGCGCTGCGCGCGGCTGCGCAGGACAAAGGGCTCAAGGTTCACCAGTTCAAATCGCTGCGGGATCCGGAGGCCTTGAAGGCGATGCGGGATGCCGGCGCAGATATCGGGATCATGGCGTTCGTGCTGCAGTTCGCGCCGCAGGACTTCGTGAAGATTCCGAAGCACGGGACGATTCAGTATCATCCGTCGCTGCTGCCGAAATTCCGCGGGCCCAGCTCGATCAACTGGCCGATCATCAAAGGCGAGACGGAAACAGGGCTGACGATTTTCCGTCCGTCGGATGGCCTGGACGAAGGCGCGGTGGTTCTGCAGAAGAAGACACCCATCGGCCCGGACGACACCTTGGGCTCAGTGTATTTCGATCGCCTCTTTCCCATGGGCGTGCAGGCGATGCTCGAAGCCGCGGACCTGGTATTGGCGGGCAAGCACACAGAGACCGTTCAGGATGAATCGCAGGCAAGCTACGAAGGCTGGTGCAAGTCCGGTGAGGCGAAGATCGACTGGGCCAAGCCCGTCGACCACGTTTACAACCTGATTCGGGGCTGCAATCCGGCGCCCGGCGCGTGGACGACATTTAACGGCAAGAAGCTCCAGATTTTCGATGCGCGGAAGTCGCTGTTCCGTCGATTCGCCGATGTGCCTGGGAAGATTGGTGAGGTGACCGGCATCACGGCTCAAAGCTTCAAGGTCACGGCCCAGGGCGGCACCATCGAGGTACTCCGGGCGAAGTTTGAAGACGGCAAGAAGATAACCGGCGGCGAGATTGCGCAATCCGGCGGGTTCGCGACAGGCAGTTCGCTGGGCACCTGACGTTAGCGCTCCAGCTCGGCGCGGGTTTGCAGATAGTTGAGCACTTCGGCTCTCGAAAGCACGCCCTCCAGGTGGCTGTTGGACATCACCGGAAGCTGGTTCACGTTCTCCCGGGCCATCACTTGTAACGCGCTCCCCAATGGAGCATCCGGGCGAACGGCCTGCAGTCCCTGTAAAGGACGCATCACGGCATCCACCAGCGTCACCGGCCACTGGCTCCGGTTTACCTGTCGGATTTCGTTGGGCGTCACTAATCCGGCCACGTGACCGTCGTCCATCACCACGAAGCAGCGCCGGCCGGTCTTGAACAGGCGATCTACCAGTTCCTGGACGCTTTGACGGCCGTCCACCGTGGCGCAATCGTGGGACATGATGTCGGAGACCCGCACGTCCTCGAAGGCGTGTTTCAATCCGACCTGGCGGCGAGTTTCTCCAGCCGCCTGAAGCAGGAACCAGCCGATGAAGACGATCCAGAGGCCTCCGGAATTCATACCAAAGAAGAACTGTACGATCCCTAGGGCGATAAACAGTCCCCCGACGACCTGGCCGCTTTTCGCGGCAGCGCGGGTGGCCCGATCGGCGTCGCCTGACTTCCACCACAGTAGAGCGCGCAGGACCCGTCCCCCATCCAAGGGATATCCGGGAATCAGGTTGAAAGCCCCCAGACCAAAGTTTATGTATCCCAACCATGCCATCATCACTTTGGCCGGGATTGCCGCTGCCAGAACGGCCGCGACTCCCAGACACAGCAATCCGATCGCGAAGCTGGTCAGCGGGCCGACAATTGCGATACGGAATTCGGTCTTGGCGTCGGGGGATTCGCCTTCGATCTGCGATACACCGCCCAGGGCGAACAGGGTGATTTCGCGCACCGGTATCCCGTGGGCTCTCGCCACCAGAGAGTGCGCCAGTTCATGCAACAGCAGGGAAACAAAGAATAGTATCGCGGTGGCGGCCGCCAGTCCAAATACCAGCGCCGGAGACCAGGCTGGACCGGCCGCGCGAAACTGAGCGCTCAGGGAAAATACGATCAGCAGGGCAATCAGAAACCAGCTGAAATGCAGGCCGATTCGGATCCCGAAAACTTTACCGAGCGATATCTGCGACCGCATGGAGTTAGCCTCTTACCGGTCTCCTAGCAAGCTAACGGCCACACGGTTGAAACGCGGCGAACCCTCGAATCATCCCTACTGCGGGTATGACCCTCAGAAACGCGGCAACCTTCGCCTTCATCGGCACACTTCTGGCGGCAGCTCTTTTGATCTATGATTTTGTGTTCGACGTGATCAACGTCGCGCAAGGATTGGTCCCTTTGGTGAAGGTGTTTCCATCGCTGATCTACGCGCTGGCTGGGTTCAGTGTGGCCGTATTCTTCTTTGTGTTCAGCAAGAAACAGAGTTGACCGGACGCAGATTAACCCGGTAACAGAAGCCGAATCCGTGGATCTCCAATTTGAGGGCTGCGTTCGACAGACCTCATGGAACGGAAGGAGCTTAAAGCTATGGCAAATAAGGCAGTCTTCGGGCTCTATACCACCCGGCGGCAGGTGGAGAACGCTGTGGACGAATTGAAATTGCAGGGGTTTAGGAACACGGATATCTCCGTTCTTCTCCCGGAAAACGTGGGGACCAAGGACTTCGCTCATGAGAAAGGAACCAAAGCTCCCGAAGGTATGGCTACAGGCGCCACTTCTGGAGCGGTGGTAGGCGGCGCGCTTGGCTGGCTCGCCGGCATCGGCGCCCTGGCGATTCCCGGCGTGGGACCGCTCATCGCCGCGGGTCCCATCATTGCGGCCCTCACGGGAGTCGGTGTCGGCGGAGCCGTCGGCGGGATCGCCGGTGGACTCGTCGGTATGGGTATTCCGGAATACGAGGCGAAACGCTATGAAGGCAGGATCAGAAGCGGCAACATCCTGCTGTCGGTCCATGCCGACGATTCCAAGTGGACCGATAAGGCGGAGCGCATCCTCAAAGACACCGGCGCCGAGGATATATCGTCCACGTCCGAGGCAAAGGGTGATTATGCGAATGCAGACAAGCCTATGCCTCGCTACCAGAAGTAGCTTCGCAGTTCGTCGTCGCTAGGCTGCGCTCAGCGCCGGAGCAGATTCCGGTTTGGGCTGAACGACGACTATTCCATGGATGGTGACCTGCGTCCCGTTGCTTAACATGATGTAGGTCACCTCAGAATCTACGAGTACGCTGTCTATTCGGGCCCCGGCAAGCGTCTGGGCAAAATAGCTATCGCTGACCATAAACAGTGCAGCTACACCCCCGCTGAATGCGGGCGGTACCTGCTGATTTGTCCTTTGTTTGCGATTATACCAGCCCAGTGGGTGTCATTTCCAAGTGAGAAACATCGCCAGGCTGGCCGCCGTCATCACCGCCACTGTGACCCATCCGAGCACGGAAAGCCACCAGGGATTGGTCCGCTTCCCCATGACGTTCCGGCTATTGGTCAGAAGAAGCACGATGACGATCAAGGGGGGAGCCAGCACTCCGTTTAGGACCGCCGACCCAAACAGCATGGCTACCGCATTGAATCCCGCGAAATCCAAAGCCAGGCCGAGCGCCAGACCTGCGACGATAACCGCGTAGAAATTGTGCGATCGATAGGGACGATCGGCCAACGATCCGCGCCATCGCGCCGCCTCCGAGATCGCGTAGGCGCTCGATCCCGCCAGAACAGGCACACCCAGCATCCCGGCTCCGATCAATCCCAAACTGAACAGCCAGTATGCTCCTTTCCCGGCAAGAGGACGCAACGCCTCGGCCGCATCCTGCGCGGTCGCAATCGTGGTCTTGCCGTGGGCATGCAGCGTCGCGGCGGTGGTCAGAATAATGAAGTACATGATCAGGTTCGAGAAGAACATTCCCGTGACCACGTCGTTCCGCGACTGTTTCAGTTCCAGATCGGTGGCGCCTTTGCGCTGCCGAACGGTCAGGCGGCCTTGCTTGCGCTCCTCCTCCACCTCCTCGGAGGCTTGCCAGAAGAACAGGTAAGGCGAAATTGTGGTCCCAAAGATTCCCACCAAGGTCGCCCAATACCTGCTGGACATTTCGACCTGCGGTATCAGCGTCGCGCGAAGGACCGCGCCCCAATCGGGCTTGGCCAGAAACGCGGCAGCGACATAAGCGAACAGGATCAGGGTGAGCCACTTAAAGATTCGGGCGACGGTGTGGTACGACGACCAGATCAGGAAGGAGGCAATGCCAACGGCATACATCGGCGTCCAGACCAGGCTGCTGATCCCGGTCACCATCTCGGTCACCTGGCCCATGCCGCCGAGGTCAGCGCCGATGTTGACGGTGTTGGCGACGATCAACAAGGCGCATCCTCCCCACAGCACACCTTTCGGGTACCGGGAGCGGATCACGCTCGCCAGTCCCCTTCCCGTCACCATTCCGAGGCGCGCGCACATCACTTGCACCGCGGTCATCAAGGGAAAAGAAAATAGAGCAGTCCAAAGAGGGGCATATCCGAATGCCGCGCCGGTGACGGAGTAGGTGGAGATCCCCGAAGGATCGTCGTCCGCGGCGCCCGTAATCAGACCGGGGCCCAGTCCGCTGAAAAAGCCCTGGGGACTGCGTGAGGGCGGACTATCTTTCGCCGGGCGGTTCGGCAAGGTTCGCCCTAGGGACGCGCAGACTTGCGGGACGATTTCTTAGGCGCCGCCTTCTTCTTGGCCGCGGTCTTAGTCGCAGACTTCTTCGCGACTGCCTTTTTTTTCGGAGCGGCTTTCTTCCGGGCCTTTGGGGCCGGCGCCGGCGCGCTGGCCGGTTCGCTGGCAGGCGGTTTCGCGATACCGGCCGTGACGGCGAGTTTACCGAGCGTGGTTCCGATGGCCTTGGCGGCCGAGGTCAGCATGTCATCCTCGGAGTCGGGGAGTGTAATCGTATTCTCTGGAGCCGGCATTGGCGTCGATCGTTTCATATCCGAAATATCCACGCGGGGGCGGGTACTCGTTTTCATTTTTTCCCGGATGTATTCGAGCACGGCCACGGGGTTCGGACATCGCGCGGCGTAAGCCCGCTTGGTGATCTCCACCTGGATGTCGCAATAGCGGCAATCCATGCGATAGGCGTCTCCAACACTCGCGGCATAAGCGTAGTTCCCGCAGAAAGGACAATGATTAGTCACAGGATTTTTAGAGAATATGGCGGAGGAAGAGGGATTCGTTCGTCCGTAAGCCTCTGATTCCGCATAAGTTATTGATTTTTAGATGTGCACGATTTGCAAAAACCGCGCACAAAAGCAGCTTTTGGCAGCTTTGACATACAAACTCGCTACAGCGATCTATGCCTGTTGCAACCACCTCCGGCCAACCCCTAGGATACGGCATTCGAGGATTCAAGTGCAGACCAATTAACCTCATCAAGGCCGCTACGTCCGGAATGAGGGAGACCTTTTGTCGCATAGTTCTCCGTCCTAAGCTAGGAAGCATGTTCTCGTAGAGTCTGCCGTCTTTGATGAGGAGGTTGCGCTCGTAAGTTTTGAGAACGTTTGATGTCTTTCGTGGGATAGGCTTCTGCCAACAGCATATCCACCCAGGCGCTTTCCTGATAGGGATTCCTCTCGCCGCTCATCGCAAATAGTTCGCGTTTTCCGAGGCGGCGATTGTGAGCTTTCTCAAAACTGTTGAAGCTTTGCCCAAACCGGGTGAGCATCGTGTTCCCGGCGAATTTTGAAAGTCTGGATCTGAAATAATTGACGCGTGTAGCAACCGGGAGCAAAGGAGCGTTACTGTGACTGCCGAACGATACGCGATCCTGATCCTTGGAAGGGCAGAGGCAAGCAAATACTTAGGTGTGGACCATGGCGAAAGCCGAGCGGCGCGCCGCGGTAAGCACGGCGCAGCCATTACTGGAGCGACCCTTGGCCGACGAGCAGCAATCCGCGGGTGAACCTTTCCCCCCGAAGTACGAAGTGATCGAAGTCCACGTAGCGGGGTTGATGCAACTTTTCAACGCAATCGATCCGTCTCCGTTCCGTGAAAAGGATCTAGACGTCAATGTGGAGGAGTTCATCGTAGAGTGGGCAAGAGACCTGCCGCGCGATGCAAAACTAGCGCTCCTGGTGCATTTGGATCGGTCTGCGGAGTTAGGTAAGGAGTCCGAAGTACTCCAGGCGGCGATCCGGGAATTCTTCAGCCGCCGTTCTGAATCGTCCCAGCGCCGTCTCCGCCATCTATTCCGGGTTGGACGCACTAGCCTTTTGATAGGGACCGGGTTTCTCACAGCATCGTTTCTAGCAAGCAACTTCGTGATGCGCGGTTACCAAGGACGTCCCCTGGGCGACCTCCTGCGAGAAAGTCTCCTGATCGGCGGCTGGGTCGCGATGTGGCGCCCGTTGGAGATTTTCCTTTACGATTGGTGGCCGATCCGATCAGAAGTGAGGTTATTTGATCGTCTGAGCACCATGCCGGTTCAGATCCAGATGCGCAGTGATTCGGAGACGCGCTAGACTCATCCTCCTAAGCACCCTGAAAGCAATAGGGATCAAGTCGCTGAGGAGACCAGTTGCTGAGCCACGGGAAGCTACCGGAGATAAATTGGCAACAGTGTCATATTGATAGCGAGGAGTAAAGGACCCATGCCAATCCCCGGTTCAGGCGATGACGGCAACATGACCGCCGATCTCGCACAATTCGATCTAATGCGCGAAATCGCCGATTCGGAACAGCAGAAGCCCTGGCCCTCCGGGATCCATGCCAAGACTCTGTACAAAAAACAGGATTTTCGGGTAGTTCTGATCTCCATGGAAACTTCCGCCCGCATGAAAGAGCATCACGTAGACGGCACGAGTTCCCTGCATGTGTTGAAGGGGCATTTACGTTACAGCACGCGCGGGCAGGCATACGATTTGCAGACCGGGAGTCTCATTACTCTTGGCGCTTCGATCAAGCATGAGGTCGAATCAGTAGTTGAATCGGTATTTCTATTGACCATCTCTTGGCCGGATAGCCAGCAATTGCTTGCGCTGGAGCATCGTGGTTACGGCACTTAGCGTTTCGACGCCGAAGAGAAGAAGCGGCAAGGTTTGCGCGCGAAAGCCGATTCCTTCGGGCGAGGGACTAACGAAGTGTCGTCAGTACGGATGGTTCGCGTTGATCTCGGCTTCGGTCGTGCAACCGCTGGCTTGCCTGATGAGCTAGTGTGCAATTCCGCGAGCTCCGACCGAGTGGCTTTAAGATCGGCACGGAGTGAAGCTGAGCCAATAGGATCAGTCCTCACCAAGCCCCTATCGTGACGCCGGCTTCAACGGTGCTCAAATTGTAGACGCCGCGAACAATTCGACTCTCGCCAAAAGCTTTGCGCGAGAGCGGTAACAGGCCGCCGCATCACCTCGTTGACTTTGAGTTCATAAATGGCGACCGTCCTCGGTCCTTCACTCCGACCTTTCCGATCGCGGCCGCATATTCGCACCCTTTTCGGGCGCCTTATAATGTGTAATCTTCGGCGGACGCATATTAGCGCCGCGAGTTGGTCCATGGTGCGGCTCCATCCCCATGCGGCTCTTTATCCAGTCCCAATCCAGTTTTTCCGGATGTCGGATATATTCTTCGCGGTGTGCCACTACGTCCTCCATGTAGTGGCGGCTCAGCTTAATGTGAAAGGACGAATGAACCTCTGTCTCTGGGACCGGCTCGAACCTCCCGTTTACCAGACGAATAGTTACCGTAGTCTCAATTTCATCGGTGTCCTTGCCGTAGATGTCAATCCCAACCTGGCGGTTTGCGAAAAAGCTGTCGTATGCGGCGATGATTGGTTTGTACGGAAGGGAAAAGCGATGCGCCTCCGACGCGGCGTTGCATACATCGAGATACTCGATCATCAAGTTAAGTCCTGTTTTTGTTGCGAGGGCGCCCATATGGCACCTCCTGTGAAATCCTATCTCAATTTATTGGACGCGCGACCAACCACAACTGATGCAGAGAGAGAGCTCCCCGCAATCTCCTTGACGCGCTATTGACCCTGATATGAACACTCTTGACCATGCGTTGACGGCTTTTCCGATAGCGTGGAGCATGTAGGGGCATCGACCGACTCACATGCTCAAGGAAGAGAACATCCTATTTCCCTACTTCGAACAGATGGAATCAGCCGTTTCCCGCAGAGCCGCGCCACCGCGGGCGGTCTTGGAACAGCGGGTTTCAGAGGCCGCAAATGAGGGCCATTAGCCTGATCGTCGCCGGCCAGAACGCTGCGGTCAAGCGCGAAATGAAGATGCAGCGCATGTTAATTGCGTACATCCTGACCGGCCTCATCTTCCTGCTATTGCCGGGCACATTTCTGGGTGTCTGGAACCTGATCTCGATCAGCAACCGCCACGCGCTCAATAGTCTGTCCCCAGCCTTTCTGCAAGCCCACGGACACGCGCAGATTTTCGGGTGGATTGGGACGTTCACCCTGGGCATAGGGTTCTATTCGTTGACCAAAATGGGTAATCTGCCTGTGTTCGCCATTCGGCGTGGGTGGTATTGCTACGGTCTATGGACGGCGGGAATTACGTTGCGCTGGTTTGCGGGCGTTGTGGAATGGCAATGGAGAGTTCTGCTTCCCGTTTCTGCCCTATTGGAACTCGCCGCATTCCTGATGTTTTTCCGGACGGTCTCGCGTCATCGTGCGGCGGCATCGGCGGCCGACGATGCCTCAAATCCGCGCAAACGTGAACCGTGGATGTGGCTCGTGATGGCCTCGACTCTGGGTTTTCTGGTGACCCTGGCGCTGAATCTCACTGCGACGATCCAGGTTTCCATCGGCGACACGGGACCTGCACTCGCGCATGTATCTGACCAACGTCTGGTGACGCTCGCGACGTGGGGCTTCCTGGTTCCCGCCGTATGGGGATTCAACGCACGGTGGCTGCCCGTGTTCTTGGGACTCGACCAGCCTCGGCCACGATTCTTGTTTCTCGCTCTTGCCCTTGCCTGGACCGCGATTCTTGCAGAGTTCGCGGGCCGGCTCGCGTGGTTCGCGGCACTGCTCCCGTTTGCAGCTCTGGCCGCCGTGTTCGCCCTGCACATCGCCGAACCGTCGTCTCGGCCCGCCAAGACGACGGGCGTCCATCCTAGCTTCCCGTTCTTTGTGCGCCTAGCATACGTGTGGTTGCTGGTCGCGGCGGCTTTGTCCGTACGCGCCTCCTGGAGCGATGTGAATGGCGGCATCTGGGGCGCGTCGCGGCACGCCCTCACCGTGGGGTTCCTTTCGACCATGGTCTTCGCGATCGGCCAGAGAATTCTGCCTGCCTTCTGCGGTGCACGCATCCTATACAGTCCTAGTCTGATGCTGGCTTCGCTGGCCGCCCTCAATATCGGATGCGTTCTGCGGGTCGCCGCTGAGATCCCGGCATATGAGGCGAACGCACAGATCGGCTGGCATCTATTGCCCTGTTCCGCCGTGATCGAACTCGTGGCTGTTAGCTTGTTCGCGGCGAACATGGCTCTTACGTTGCTCCAACCTCCGGCTCATCTGCGACCAGCGGTTACGATAAGCTGACGAGTGCAGATACACAGCTACTCGCCAACTCGCGCTCGGCGCAATATCGGTTGCGATCTGTTTTACGGCATGTTCGCTGAGACACTATGATCTCTTTCGATCCGGCACACAGAGCCGTCCACTATCCGCTTGATCGCCGATTTCGTATCTGGATTCGACCTTCCATCCTGATCGGAATCGGTATCGCGATCCTCTCTGTAATCGCGGCGTCTTGGATCGAAGTCGCCGTGGCCGGCCTGCCTCATGTTCCAGCAGTTCCTCAAATATATCCCGACAACTTCGCGGGGCCGCATGGGTTTCCGTTCTGGGTGCGTTACTGCCACTTCTTCAATTTCCTCTTTGTGATGATGCTGATTCGCAGCGGTCTGTCCATCCTGATGGATCATCCTCGTCTGTATTTCAATGATGGCTGCACGCCGGGGAGCGAGTGGATCCGGCTTACACCGCTAAAGGTCCCGCGCGATCGCATCTGGACGGCGAAAGACGATGCCCGTTATATTTCGCCATTAGTCGGGACGCCGGGCTACCGACACACAATTGGCATTGCGCGGGTTTGGCACTTCATCGACGTTCACGGCTTCATCATCACAGGTATTGTCTTCGTCATCATGCTCTTAGATACCGAGCAGTGGCGGCGTATCGTGCCGACTTCGCCGCTCGTCCTCTTACAGTCATGGAACACTTGGGTGCACTACGCGACGTTTCACCTGCCCGCAGAACCGAACGGGTTTTATGGCTACAACGCATTGCAACAGATTGCCTATTTCACAGTCGTCTTTGTCTTCGGCCCTTTGGCGATTCTTACAGGGATCGCCATGTCTCCCGCTATCGTGAATCGCTTTCCCTGGTACGCGCGAATCTTTGGTGGGAGGCAATCGGCCAGATCGATCCACTTCCTGACCATGCTCAGCTTCTTTGGATTCATCATTGTACATGTCACTTTGATCGTGGCCACGGGATTCGCACGGAACATGAACCATATTGTGCTCGGTACGGATGATCAGAGGCATCTGGGCATGTACCTGGGGTTTGTTGGAATAGGCGTAGTTGTCCTCTCGTGGATCCTGGCGCATTACATCTCATGGAACCACCCGCGCGGATTGCAGCGTGCGCTCAAGTCCGTGGCTTATCCGATGCAGCTGCTTACGTTGAATCGCCTGACTCCGCGGCAGAAGTATGCCGAGGAGGAAATCTCGCCTTACTTCTGGCCCAATGGAAAAATGCCGATCCGGGACGATTGGAAGCGCCTGGCGGAAACCGGCTTCGAAACGTTCCGGCTCAAGGTGGGAGGCCTGGTCGCGAATCCGGTTGAGCTTTCTTTAGCCGACCTGGAGAAGTTGGGTGAGACCGAACACATCACTATGCATCATTGCATCCAGGGATGGAGCGGAATCGCGAAGTGGGGCGGCGTCCCCATGAAAACGCTCATCGAATTGGTGCGGCCAACACCGGAAGCGAGAGTCGTCGCCTTTTTCTCCTTTGGCGAAGCTCTTTACGGCGGCCCCTATTACGACACGCAAAGCCTGGACAATCTGCTGAAGCCGCAATGCCTGTTGGCCTCCTACATGAACGGGCGACCGCTTGCGCAGGTATTTGGAGCACCTCTGCGGCTGCGAGTGGAGAATCAGCTTGGCTACAAGATGGTCAAATGGATCGAGCGTATCGAGTTCATCGAGTCGGAAAAGATGCTTGGTAAAGGAGAAGGCGGCAAGAACGAAGACGACGAGTATTTCGACCTGCTGCCCAACATCTGATGCGACGGCCCGATTGGCTTGGTCAGGAGCGTCCGGGCGCCGGCCACGGCGATTGTTGTCGAGTCAGCGGGATTTGACGGAGATCGTGAACCGCTGCATCAGCGTCATGGTTTTCTTTCTTGCTCCGCTCGACTCCGATACATCTGCCAAGATCCAAGTGTGACTGTCGGTGCGCGCAGAGAACCTGTTCTCTGCTTCCGCCTCTCCACCGTCAACGGCATGAAAAGTTCTGTCATCACGAACCTGGATTGCGAAATGACCGTCCTTTTGCTGGCGTATCCCCTTTGGGGCCTTCAGCGCGTTACAGCTTGCATCGATATCGATGAAAAAGGGGGTCTTTGCGCGTCCAGAAGAACCCGCAACTCCTCTTCTGCCTGAACCCAGTCCTCCTCAGGGGAACCGAAAGGGCGCCCTCTCCTTTCCCAACGCCGATACGCTCGTATCGCAATTTGTGCGTGTATGTTTTCCGGCCGAGACGGTTCCATGTTACTTTTCCTTTTCCAGTTCTGTTCCCGTGACTCACCCAAAGCCAAGTGTAGAGCGAGAAGAGACAAAACGCCGTCAAAAGATGGGCCCAACTAGTCAAGTTAACGTCAACATCTCTCGAGGCTCGGTGTTTTGACGGCGCGGCCTGGCCTGAAATCTCATGCGCTCCGCATACCCTCGTAATCTTCTTGACGCGTTCTTGATTCCACCTCGGTTACTTTTGACGGTATCGTGACAGCTTTTCCAGTAGCGTGAATATGGAGGCGGACACCTCGGCCAGCCCAGTTAGTCGGGAATCCGAAGTAGGCATGTCTAAAGACTCTCCATTTATTGTCACCAGGCGCCTCCTCGGTTCACGTGGCGTGAATTCGCTTGGGTGGCCATGCTTACGCTCTTGCAATCTACGCGAAGGACCTGCAGGACCAGGAACGTGTAGTGAGCTAAGCTTTTGCAGACCGCCGAGACAACTGTTTCTTACGCATTAAAAGGAATGCCCTTTCACTTCATAACTGCCATTCCGCTTAACGTCTGGAAAGGTAGCGGCTGCTTTGTGGGCATCGACACGCTTGCGAAGGGAATTCGTTCCTTGGGCGGTGAAGTGAATTTCGTCACACCTGGATTCAGTTTTCCGTTCTATGCCGCCAAACGGACTGTTTTTAACCATATGCTCCGCTATCGAGAATTCTCGCGCTGCGACACGATCGTGGGTTTTGACGCGGACGGATATTCGATCGCTGGCCGTCGTCCATCCCAGCATGTCGCTTCAATTAAAGGTGTCATAGCGGACGTGTTGCCTTACGAGACGGGCGCAACACGGGTAAGTTTGGCCTACCAGGCACATCTCGAAAAAGTGCATGCGCAAAGAGCAGACCTGGTTGTCACGCCCAGCCGTTATTGTGCAGAGCGTCTCGACGAGCTCTACCATGTTCGCAATGCCCTGGTTATTCCCGAGTTGATAGACCTGGACAGGTGGAGGGATCTCTTGCGCGAGAACCCCGCGCGTAAGTTGTCGAAACAGCGCTTCATCGTGCTGTGCGTGTGCCGGTTCTATTCGCGGAAGCGCATGCTTGTGCTACTGCGCGCCGCGGCCCTCCTCCGAATGCGGGTTCCCGAATTGGAGGTGCGCATCGTCGGCGGAGGACCCGAGGCCAGCCGCTTGCGGCTCTTGTGGAGAGAGCTACATCTCGAGGACACCGTGCGCTGGCTTGGTGATGTTACGGCAGGCCAACTCGCCGCCGAGTACAATGGCGCTGACGTGTTTTGTCTACCCAGCATTCAGGAAGGATTTGGTATTGTCTTCCTCGAAGCCATGGCGGCTGGCAAGCCGATTGTCGCGACGCGTGCAGCGGCGGTGCCGGAAGTGGTCCGTCACGGCCTGTTGGTGGAACCTGAAAACCATGATGCCCTTGCAGACGCAATCGAGAAACTCTATGGGGATTCCCAACTACGAGCTTTGCTCGCCGACCAGGGCAGGCAAGATGTGGAGCGCTACGATATGCGACAGGTGGCGCGACACTTTATGGAGATCGTAAGCACTGGAACCAGAGAAGGAGAGGTGGTCGCCCAATGAAACTTTCCAAATACTTGATTTTTGGGGGGGGCATGGTCGCTGGGTATGCGGCCAAACAACTGATCGAAGGTGGTCTAAGACCAGGTGAACTGCACATTGTATCGGCCGACAGTTCGATCCCTTACGAGCGGCCGCCTCTCTCAAAGGGTTTCCTCGCAGGGAAAGACCCAGAGGCTAGCATCTTCATTAGCGCAGAGGATTTCTACCGCAAACATGAAATCGAAGTCCAACTTAACTGCGTCGTGGATGGTGTGGACCCGGACCGGAAAACAATTCATCTGCTTTCCGGCGCGGAAATCGGATTCGAAAAGCTCGTCGTGGCGACCGGCGCGCAAGTGAGGAAACTGAACATCCCCGGGGCCGATCTGGATGGTATCTACTACTTACGCACTCTTGAGGACTCGAAACGTATTCGTGAAAAGGCTGGAAGCGCGAAGCGGGCAGTCGTCATTGGAGGCGGGTTCATTGCGATGGAAGTGACCTCTGTGCTCGCGCAAAAGGGGATTAAGACGACAATGGTGCTGCCCGAAGACCGCATCTGGAAGCGCTTCTTCAGCGCAGCTATGTCCAAGTTCTTCGAGAAATATTATGCGGAGCGCGGCGTACGGTTTGCCAACAACGCCAAGGTAATGGAACTGAAAGGCGCGGGCGCAGTTAAATCGGCCGTGCTCCAAACTGGCGAGATTCTGGATTGCGATATGGTCGTAGCAGGCATTGGGGTAAATCCGATCACCGAGCCACTACTCAAGAGCGGAATTGAGCTGAAGGACGGCGTCGTGGTGAATGAATACCTTGAAACCTCTCAGCCTCACATCCTCGCGGCCGGCGATGTGGCAAATTACTATGACGTGTTGTTCGATAAACATCGTCGCGCGGAGCATTGGGACAACGCGGTTTCGCAAGGCCAGCATTGCGCTCGAGCACTGCTAGGGGAACGAACGCCATTCATTCATGTCCCCTACTTTTTCTCTGACGTGTTCGATCTTTCCTACGAGTTTTGGGGAGATCCTTCGGGCGCGGAGGAAATCGTAGAGCGCGGAGACATGTCGAGCAACAGTTTCAGCGTCTGGTGGTTACGGCAGGGGAGGCTGGCCGCCGCCTTCTTGATGAACCGTCCTGAGGAGGAGCGTGCGGCCGCCCCGCGATTGATTCAATCAAAAGAACTGACTTCCGCCAAGACGCTGCCAGGGGCACTCTGACGATATACACAGATTTGCTAGCGCACACGGTTCCGCGAATTATCGTATCGAAGATAAAGATGGCTCGCGCTCTGTTTCACGCTCAACAGTTTCAGCCAAGGAGCTGTCTTCGGAAGGAACTCTGCGCCTGCGACTATGCCTGGGCGTTGTCGTTTTGCGTCCCGGCCGGCAAACTGCGGAGCCACGGTTAGAAAAAGCTCGTCGACGCAGCCGTGGGCTAAAAATGCTCCGAATAGAGCCGGACCTCCTTCGTGGAGCAGCATCTTCACTCCGAATTCATCGCGGAGAAGCTTCAGAATTGTCGCAGGAGCGATTTTACCTTCCTCGGATTCGATTGCCCTGACTTCAGCCGACGTTAACGCCACTCCGTTCTTTGCGAGCAGTTCCGCTCCTTTGGGCGAAGTTACGATGATTGTTTTCACGGCATTGGTGCGGAATACAGTTCTTTTGAGGTCAACTCCGCCGCTGCCGCTCACAATCACGTTTAGAGGCGGCACTAACTTGTTAAGCGCCCCCTGGCGATATCGGGCATAGCGCTCTCTGGCCTCTGGGTACACATATTCGGCTAGCCATAGGTGTCCGGGAGCAACTTCCCGAAGCGTGCCGGCTCCCACAATGACCGCATCCGCGGAGGCTCGCAGCAGTCCCATGATGAAGCGATCTGCTTCATTAAAGCCGCTGATATCGCCGCCGCCAGATTTTCCAGAAATCTCGAAACTGACTACACCGTCGAGTGTGCTTGCGAAGTTGCCAATTACATATGGCCGATCGTCACGCGCAGGGAATCGCAGATCTCCGCCGTAGAGAATCCTCAATTCCTCCGGTAGAACAGGTTGATCTTGTGCTCTGCTCCGGTCGAGAAGCGTGTTGATCTGTTCCATATTCGAGGATCACTTGAGTTTCCTTCCACCGACAGATGATCGTAGTGGCTCAGCGCGGGACTTCCGCTTCTGGGCGTCGAGAATGCCAGACGCGTGAACCGGCCGAGCGGCTCTTCTGCTTTTATTCTGCTCGAGGTATTCCTTCAGGGCAACAGCGTTGTTGTGCTCGGTGTCGTGCGAGCTGTACAGCAGAGTCACCGTATTCTTACGGGCGGCCTGGAGGATTGGCTCCCATGTTCCGGGCGCGCGATCGAGTTCGGCAAAATACCTGCGACGGAACTCCTCCCACTTCTCGGGGTCGTGACTGAACCACTTTCTCAGTTCGGTACTTGGCGCGGCATCTTTGAACCAGCCATCGAGGTGTAAAGAGGTCTTTTTAATTCCCCGAGGCCAAAGCCGCTCGACGAGGTAATGTTTTCCGTCAGCGGAACTCCTCTTATCATAAACTCGTTCTAATTTGATCATCTCGATTCCTCTGTGCGATGAGTTGCTGTTTCCGATTCACCAACCCGAGTGCGTGACAACAAGAGCCGGTGTTCGGTTGTAAGTACCCAGCCTTCGCTAGGCGGTCCAGCAGTAGGTGAAAGTAAACCAGTCCTCCAAATGGCTTCCATCTACGGAGGACATGCGCAACACGATCATAGTCGAGAGGCTTGCGCAGGCGCATCCACTGCTCAAGGTTGTTGCGGGCGCCGATGTCGTCGCCGGGAAAGAGGTTGAGCCGGCCCATTCCCCGGAGCAGGGCGTATTCAGCGGTCCAGCGCCCCACGCCACGGAGTTCCACCAACCGGGACACCGCCTGGTCGTTCTCCAGATCCGCCAACGATTCCAGATCTAGCCTCTTTTCGGAAATCTCACGGCTGAGTTCGATTAGCGTACGCGCCTTGGCCCCGCTGAACCCTAGTGATCGCACTGTTTCGGGAGCCGACCCCGCAAGGTCTTCCGGCCTCGGGAACGCGTAGCTGACGCCATTTCGGCCAGCGAACGCTAATCCGCACGCCGACGAGAGCCGGTTGAGCAAAATAATTCCCACTGTCAGGCTCAGTTGCTGACAAGCGACGCCGTTTACGATGCCTTCCCACACTGTTGGAAACCGAGGTGGCTTCAAGCCGCGGAAGCGAGTGGAAAGCTGGTGCAGTCTGGGTTGTTTTGCGGCAAGTTCGTAGAAGGCCGTCAGATCGATGCGCAAGCCGAGTAGCCGTTCCAGCGCCTGCACGAGCGCGTTTTTCGTGTCTCCATGTGAGCCTATGGCGGTCACTTCAAGCCGTGGTCTATCCATGCCTCCTGTTTGCGTGACACTTACAAGCACCGGCTTGCGTCGAATAACCAAAACGCGCCTGTAAATCTCGCCGTCCCAGAAATCGACTTCGTTCTGCGGCCGGCGACGGAGCGCCCACGCGGTCAAATCGAGCCGGAACGGCGGTGTTGGATCGAGAGAGAAGGTGATTCGGCTCAAGCTCTCACCTCGACTCGCGGGGTCACCCGCACAACTCGCCGTGAGTATGCTCGCGTGATCACGGCTTTGAATCCGGCGCGGAAAATTGGAGAGCCTCGCGAACCATTTGGTTCGCATAGCCCCACTCATTGTCATACCAGCTCATGACCTTGACAAGATCTTGATCGACAACCTGGGTCAGACTCAGATCGACGATGGAGGCGTGAGCCTGCTGAATTACGTCGGATGAGACGATGGGCTCTTTCGTCACGGCTAATACATCACGATAACGCTCGCTGGAAGCCTCCTCGATAAAGACTCGATTGACCTCTTCTACCGAGGTGTTGCGGGATGTGACGACAACAATGTCCGCCAGGGATCCGACAGCCACCGGCACTCGCACGGCCACGCCGTCGAATTTTCCTCTTAACTCCGGTAGCGCGCGGGCGGTCGCAAGAGCTGCTCCCGTCGAAGCGGGAATGAGGTTGGCGGCCGCTGCCCTGCCCCGTCGATAATCCTTGTCGCCAGAATCGACAATTGATTGAGAAGAGGTGTAGGCATGGATCGTCGTCATGGTGGCCTTCCTGATGCCGATGCGCCGGCCTAGGACCTCCACCACGGGCGTGATACAGTTTGTTGTGCAACTCGCGCACGAGATAATCTGAGCGGGACCCTGCGGGAATTGATTCACCGCGTGGATCACGGTGGGAACATCCTCGCTTTTCGCAGGAGCGGACAGGATGACAAAGCGCGCTCCAGCCTCAATGTGCTTTACCAAATCGACTCGTTCTCTAAAGGCGCCCGTACACTCGAACACCACATCAACGCCCATTTCGCGCCAAGGCAACTTGGCCAGATCTCTTTCCCTCAGAATGGGATAATCCTTGCCGTCAATCTTTAGGCGGCCGTCCTGCGCATGGACTTCCCTCGCCCATCTTCCGTACACGGTGTCGAATTTCAAAAGATAGGCGAGATTATCCGCCGGCAACACGTCGTTAACGGCGGCCAGCTGCAACGCGGGATTGTCCAACACAATCTTCAGAGTCGCTCGGCCTATTCTTCCCAAGCCATTGATTGCGACGTTCAGCATCTCGTCTTTCTCCTCATGCAGTTTCGAGCGCGCGCGAGGCACTAGAGGTCATGCTCGAACCTCCACTTCGTAATCCCAGCCTTCCCAACGTTGCGCTTCGGTCCAGAAGAACGTAAAACGCACAGGGGTCCTCTGCTGTTTGGACACAGGGATATCGACGAAGTGCGTCCCCAGGCCAGTGTCGATAGAAACACTGTCTTGGGAGGTTTCCCATCCAGTCGAGGTCCAATGCAGCAGGAAAGCTGCTTGAGCCTGAATTCGCAGGACCTTTCCAGCTACAATTGTCCGCACACGATGCGTCGGCTTCCAAACCTCCAAGTCCGTTCGACCCCGTTTATTCAGGTAGCGCTCAGCCACAATCGGGATTCGGTCGAATACCTGGCCATCCCTGATAGAGCGGAGTAGTTTAATGTACTCGGCATGCGCCCACATCAGAGGCATCGCCGCGCCCGCGCACTGGCCGAAGTGCCTACTATGGCCAGAGCGGTCAGGTTCGTCCCACACTTGCTCAGGAAGCAGGCCTCCTCGGGACGCGAATCCCTCCATCGTCCGGACAAAGGGCTTCACATCCCTCCCAGCGGCGAATTCATAGTGACCCCGCTCGCCTGTCAGCAAGGGCCAGAGCCGTCCTTTGCCCCAGCCCTGAAAGGGCCCTCCGTCAGGACGTAGGCCATAGCCGTCGTGATTGTAGCGATGCCAGCAGGGGCCGTACGGAGTAACGACCTTGAGGACGGCGTCCACAACACGGAGCGAATCTTCGACCAATGTGTCTCCAGGCGATCGTATGCCGTAGCGAACCAGTTCAAGAAATCCGGCATCGACCACTTCCTTCGCAGGAAAGTCTATGCGTTCGCCTGGTGGCCGGTTGTGGATTGTTAGAACCCCACAGTTGGGATCTGCGAGCGGTTCGAAATTATTGATTTCGACTGGATTGATTCGAATATAGTGTTTGGCGATCCCCCGCACCAACGTGCCTTGCGTCGTAACCGTCCATCGCTCTATGTGGGACTCAAGGAAATCCGCGTATTCTTCGATAAATACCGCCAGGCTGTGGTCGCCGTGACTCCTGGCGAAGTCCGCTGCGCATACTAGACCAGCGATGCTGGCGGCAAGCGTCGACGGGGAATACCCGCTATTTTCCTCCCAGCGCTCCTGTTCGGTGACGGGTCCATGCCGGATGAGAAACCCGGCAGCGGCCTTCACCATTGGATAAGGCTCGAAATCGCGAAGCTCGCCCACCTTCCACAGGCGCCATGCGAGCATGATGGGAAACGCAACCTGGTCCAGCTGAATGCTGCGCCAATAGGGGGTCCCATCAATCCAGAAGTTTTGCGCGAAGCCTCCATCCGGCTGTTGCGAGCACGCCAGGTACACCAGTGCCCGGCATGCAGTTCCCGTGGCGCCGCATGCCAGCAGCGCGGTCACACTGTTAACCATGTCGCGCGTCCACACCAAGTGATAGCCGCCGAGGTCATCGTCCCCCTTGGCCTCCCCCCAAGGAATACTCGCCGAGGCTATCACCGCCCCAACAAACGTTTTGTCTTCATGTGCGAGAAGCAGGCTATGGCTAATGCAATAGAGGCGGCCACCGTCGCCCGAACCATCCTTGAGGTCGACGATATCCTGAGTGGCGCGGCGCCATTGCTGGAGATACTTCTCCCGATGCTGCGCAAAGGGCACACTCAGCGACTGGAAGAGTGACGTAATCGCGGCGTGAGCACTGTCACCGAATGCCAGGCCAAGTGTGCACTGCGCGTCTTTCGGAAGGTCAATTTGCCCGACTACCGCAACATTGCCATCCTCGGCCCGTTCATAGTCCCAGTCGAGTTTCAGATGGTTCTTCAGATCTTGCCAACCGTCGGACGCGCCGACGTACCCGCAAGATGCCTTGATGAATCCTACGTTCGTACCCATGGCAAGGTAGGTCCCATTCTTCCAGGCGAGGAGAATCGTAGTGCCCGCTACCTGTTGCCGTCGAGCGGAATTGCCCCATCCCCCGACATCCAGATGGGGTGCCAGCAACGCGTATATTCGCAGGCGATTCATCCATGTAAGCGTCGCTTCAACCTGTAGATGAATGAGCACGCATGGTTGATGGGGGTCCGCTACGATCTCTTTAATCAGCCGATACCGTTGTTCGTGGTCAGTGCTCTCGATACGGTAGCCAAGAGTGTGCTCCTCGATGTAAGAAATGGTACTCTCGAGATCGCGCTTCTCTTCATGGAAGAACGTTTCCCCGTCCGTGATGAGGAACTGCATATCACGCACCTGTGGACGATCGATCGTGGGGTAATAGATTTCGTTCAAAATACCGTGCGATAAAGTGAACCATACGCGGCTAGCGGTTGCATATGCAGTGCCCACCCCCTCCTTGGCACTGGAAGTCCAGCGCGGTGGGATTCCTGGGCGTCCGAAGGCGGCACCCGCATTGGTCGACCCATCGTCGCTCATCGTATCTCCCGAAGATCGTATTGAAAGCTAAGAAATTGGCTCAAAGGGCAAACGATTCTTCAAACACTGTCGCGAGTATGCGGCACAGCACGATCTCGGCATGAATTGAACGCCAGTGTCCCTCCTACCAAGACGAGTGTAGAGCAGGAAGAGTCAAGATGCCGTCAAGAGACACGATCCACGCGTCAAGATGGCGTCTCCCTTTTTCGACCAAGCAGTTTTGACGATATTTTGACATTGTTAGTGCTAGTTTGAAGCTTGGCGATCGGGCTCTAGGCTGAGTCTGCGCGCTTGCTTGATCCGAAACGCCGATGTACCGGAGGCTATTAGCGGAAGGCACTTCGGCGACCTGCCGCTAGGGCTTAGCGCAAATACCAGGAGTACTGAATGCAAATGATACAGCCAGTACAATTTCACGGGAGGAATTCTTACTATCATCGCTGGGGACTGATTCTCGCCGGCGGTGACGGAAAGCGGTTGCTTCCGTTGACGCGAAAACTTACCGGCGACGATCGTCCCAAGCAATTTTGTGCGGTAGTGGGCAACGAAACGCTCTTGCAGCAGACTCGACGCCGGGTTTCGCGATTAATTCCGAGGTGGCGGACGTTGCTAATGTTGACGAGACCGCACGAGCCTTTCTATGCCGATCAAGTTGCCGGGATGCCATCTACGAGCGTGCTGATCCAGCCTTCCAATCGGGGCACGGCACCCGCGATTCTTTACAGTCTGATGCGTCTCCGCGAAATGGATCCCAAAGGTATTGTCGCCTTCTTTCCCTCGGATCACTATTTTTCCGATGATGAGGCCTTCATCAGCCACATCGATTCCGCCTATACCATTGCCTCGCTCCGACCGGAGGTTGTGGTCCTGCTAGGCGTTACGCCCGAGACTCCGGAGGCGGAGTACGGTTGGATAGAGCCTGGCACCCCTCTCGAGAACTCTCCATCAAGATCCGTTTACCATGTCAGCCGTTTCTGGGAAAAACCACACCAGACGCTTGCTTCGTCCCTGATGGAACGCGGTTGTCTGTGGAATAGCTTCGTCATGATTGGTCACGTTAACGCCTTCATGAGTCTTATTCGGCACACGCTTCCCGAACTGATGAAATCGTTCGATTCCATTCGCCAAGCTCTATTCACAACAGCGGAACCGTCGGCAGTAAGAGGCCTTTATTCGACGGTACGCGCCGCAAGTTTTTCAGAGGACGTCCTTTCCGTACAGCCGGATCATCTCGCCGTACTCCGTGGTACCGGCCTTGGCTGGAGCGATCTCGGAGAACCCTGCCGTGTACTCTCAATACTGGATCGTAAGAATGTCCGAAAGGAGTGGGGGGCTAGGCCGGACCACGAAGAGAAATGGCGGGCCGTCGCTGAGGCAGCGACTGGGTAAGATTGGCGTTGTGCCGTCGAAACTTTGATTGCGATAACGAAGGATCCATGGGATTGAACGTCACACAAAAATTGATTCGGCTCCACCTGGTTGAAGGGACGATGCTACCGGGCCAGGAAATCGGTGTTCACATTGACCAAACCCTGACCCAGGACGCCACCGGCACCCTGGTGATGCTCGAGCTGGAAGCAATGGGTCTGGATCGAGTCCGTACCGAGGTTTCGGTCCAATATGTGGATCACAATCTGATCCAGGAGGACTTTAAGAACCCTGACGATCACCTTTTTCTGCGTAGCGCCTGCCGGCGTTTCGGCGTCTGGTTTAGTCCCGCCGGTAACGGCGTTAGCCACCCTGTACACCAGGAGCGATTTGGGAAGCCAGGCAAAACTCTGCTGGGCTCGGACAGCCACACGCCAGCCGCCGGAGCCATCGGTATGCTGGCGATGGGCGCCGGCGGACTCGAAGTGGCGCTTGCGATGGCGGGACAGCCCTTTCATGTCAAGATGCCGAAAGTGTGGGGCGTCAAACTTGCAGGATCGCTCCCGGACTGGGTTAGCGCCAAGGACGTAATCCTTGAAATGCTGCGACGGCATAGTGTTAGCGGCGGCATCGGCAGTGTCATTGAGTATTACGGGCCAGGCCTTACTGGACTCTCTGCGATGGATCGCCACGTGATCGCGAACATGGGAGCGGAACTGGGAGCGACCGCTACGGTTTTTCCTTCCGATGGAGAAGTACACCGCTTCTTGAAGGCGCAAGGACGCGAATCAGACTGGACGGAACTGGTAGCTGACCCGGATGCCGACTACGACATGCATGAGGAGATCGACCTGTCACGACTTGAGCCACTCATCGCCATGCCCTCAAGCCCTGGAAACGTGGTTCCAGTACGCGAAATCGCAGGGCGAGAGATTTTTCAGGCGTACGTGGGTTCTTCCGCTAACCCCGGCTACCGGGATTTCGCGGTCGTGGCCGAAATTGTCAAAGGAAAACGAATTCATGACCGTGTCTCATTTGATGTCAACCCAACCTCGCGGCAGATTTTGGAGAATCTGGTCCGTGATGGACACTTGCTGAACCTGATTCACGCGGGTGCGCGCGTGCATCAGACAGGTTGCAACGGCTGTATCGGAATGGGCCAGGCCCCGGCCACGGACAAAATCAGTTTGCGCACGGTTCCTCGCAATTTTCCAGGCCGCTCCGGTACGCGAGAGGACAAAGTCTACCTGGTAAGTCCGGAAACGGCCGCCGCCTCGGCGCTTGCGGGCGTAATCACAGATCCTCGCGATCTGGACATGCCATATCCGCGTATCGCGGATACCAACCAGCCGATCCTCAATCATCAGATGCTGATTCCGCCACTTTCCATCGAGGAAGCTAGCGGGTTGATACTGGAAAAAGGACCCAACATCGCCTCCCTCCCGGAACTCGAAGCGCTACCCGACGAGCTTCAACTGCCGGTGTTACTGAAGGTAGGCGATAATGTCTCGACAGATGAGATCATGCCGGCCGGAGCCAGAGCCCTGCCGTTCCGGAGCAACATCCCGAAGATCGCCGAATTCGCCTTCGACATGCTGGACCGGACCTATTGGCAAAGAGCGAAGGCTCTCGATGGAACCGACGGACATGCCGTGGTAGGGGGCAGCAACTACGGTCAGGGATCCAGCCGCGAGCATGCCGCTCTGGCGCCCCGTTACCTTGGACTTCGTTTCGTTCTTGCCAAACAGTTTGCCCGGATCCATGCGCAGAATTTGGTAAATTTTGGAATCCTCCCACTGGAGTTTATGGATCCGGCTGAGTACGATCAACTCGATAGCGGCGATATTCTCGTTTTGAGGGATCTGTGCGAGAAACTACCTCAAGGTCATATCTTGATCGAAAATCGCACTCGCGAACGTACATTTGAAGCTTGCCATGACCTTTCTCCGCGGCAAGTAGAAGTAGTACTCCAAGGCGGATTGATCAATTGGGTTAAGCATTTGGCGACAATGGAACGCGCCTCCTTCTCACCCGCGAGCAAGTTATGAGCTTGTTTACTAATTTTTTTAAAGAATCCGATACGCAGCTGGGGGTCTTCTATCCCAATCACTACCTGATTGCAGTGTTCCGCAGTCTGGAGACAGCGCAACAGGCTGTCAAGAAATTACGACTCGCGGGATTCGCCGAGGATGAGGTGATCGCCGCAGCGGGACAGGATTTCATCGCACTTGCGAAGGAAGAGACTGGGCTGGGGAGCTTCCTGATGCAAGCGCTTTCGCGATTTTTCGCAACCGAGCAGATGTCTCACGACAGCGATCTGGATCTGGCTCAGCACGGTGCCGCGTTTGTGGCAGTGCATTGCCCGCACGAAAAGACCAAGAAGGAAGCATGGAACGTCCTTCAAGCGGAGTCTCCCCTGGCAGCTCGGTATTACGCCAACGACGGAATCGAGCACCTGGCAGGCGATTTCACTACTGATTAAGGTTCGACTCAGGACAGCAACGCAGTATACACGCGGCCGGTCAATAGTAGAACACTGCAGCTTGTCGAGGTGCTGCTTGAATCCCTCGAACCGGCTTCACCAGCCCTGGGAGCGGCGAGTCTGACCACTGCGCTCGTTCTTTTGACCTCTTTCGCAATCGTCAATAGAAGCTCGCTGTCTTGCAAAGCCTGGATGTCGTGTGGAAATACCTTTATCCAGCGCAATCACCGTGCCGGCAGAGAGGCTCCGGGACTCACCTAGTACGCCCAACTGGATGGCGCCGGAGAGCACTTGCACCGTGACCGGTCCGTCAACTTCATGTCCGCACAGGGTGGCCTCCTTCTTGATGGCTGCCAAGACGACGCTCAGATAGGGTGTTTTCACGACTGTGACCGAATTGCGTTTCCCGGGAACCCACTCCGGCTCTTGCCTCACCAAGTTCATTTCTTCGGTGATCGCGAACGTAATGCTGGTCCAGATAGGACGCGATCCTCCCGTAGTACTGTCCCAATTGTTTCAGGCATGCGCCTCCCTTTTCTCTTTAGTGCGCCAGCCTCGCGGATTCTTGAGAAGGTCGATGATCGCCGATGCCTAGCGTCCAACTTGGAGGATCGCTCGCAGGGAAAGACTCCTTTGAGCACTCATCTACCACATCACGGTCCGCTGGGTCTTGAAGCCGAGGTTTGACGGTCTGAATCGGACCTAAGCTATCACCGTGTCGCTTCTTAATAGTGTTATTTAACATTGTTTTGGATCGCCTCAGCCGGCGTATCCTCCTTTTCTCTTCCCCTAGTGGTGTTGGTCCGGACTCGCGGAGTTCTGGGAATGTTCATGGACGCGCGCGTAAACCTCCTCGGCGTAATGAACGAACTCGACATAAGCTTTCACGTGCTCAGGTCCCCACGCGGAGGTCCTTTTCCGTCGAAGCTTTTTGTAGCAAGTACCTTTTGAAAGAGTTCTCGGATACCCGCCTCCGATGCGTCGGTCACCAACTTCACCAGCGGCCCAACGGACCCGTCTTCAATGGCCTTGTCCGCGCTGGAATGGCCGGCCCCAAGTCGGGTCCGGCAGACTTCAGGCCCGTATATGGCTCACCTCCCCCGGCTCGGTGGATCCGAACCACGGTCTCGAAGAAATACAAATCGACAAGCTCTTGGGCATGAGGGTTAGTCGCGGGATCGATTGAGACTGGCAGTTTCCACCTGCTGTTGCTCTCAAGGTTGCGCGTTTTCACGCACTTTTTTAGAGGGGTGCTCTTTTATGGGCGGCTCCTTTGCCCAATAGCCTGGCTGATTGTAGTGCCGGTACAGGTCCATCTCGTAATCGCGGGTGATGATGGCCTCTTCTGTAATTTCCGGTGAATGTGTGATGGCTTCGCGAGATAGGTTGACAAAGAGTTTCGCCTCGCTCCAACTTACTCGTGTGATCCATTGTGGTGAAACCAGAACCTTCTTTCCCGGAAACCAATTTCGCGTATCGACAATCAGGTAACGAATCGCCCAGCTCTCGTCATCAATGACAAAATCGTCAACATGGCCGATATCTCCATCTTTAGCGTGGATGCGGTGGCCAGTCACATCGTGGGTGCTGCGCAGATGAGGATCGCCAACTTCCGTGCGAGAAGGATACCCCATCCATCTTTCGTTGCGCGCTGGATATGCAGTAGGTCCCCACGCGTACGGGCCATCCCAATATGCAGGCCAGCCGAAGAAGGGGTAGTACTGCATCTCGTACTGCCGGGAGACCGGTTTATGCGCCGCCAGGGATGGGCTGCTCTCAATCTGATGTTTGGTCAAGTCTACCGGAATGACTCTCTCGCTAAACTTTGCCGGTTCCAGCGCGTAAGGCGAAATGAGAACTGTCCTTTCGTCCAGCCAACCTCCGGTGTCTGCGATGAGATATCGAACCGTCCAACTGTGGTCATCGAAGTAGAAGTCTTGGACTGCGCCGATTTCTCCGTCCAGGGCACTCAGCTTGTAACCATTCATATCTTTAGCTTTTCGCAGCATACACACCTCCCGTTGGCAATCATCACCCCGAGTGTAAAGCAAGAAGAGTCAAAAACGCGTCAAAAAGACATGTTGGTTTTGAATGAGCAAATAAGGCAAAAAGGCGTGTCGTTAGGACACTACTTCGATTCTGCTGAACCGTCGTGATAGCTGAGGCTGTCAGTGGGTGCCTGCAGTCGCTCAAACATGCCATAGTCTCGAATTACGCCAACAACACGCAAGCGGTAGTCGCGAAATACGCTCGTACGTCCCGTCGCTTGTGCGATGCGGTGCGCTTCGAGTGTTCGCCACTGTTCTACAGCTGTTTGATCTCGGAAAAAAGAGAGTGACAAAATCTTTCCGGATTCGTACAGACTTTCGAAGCGCTCTATGGATATGAACCCGTCAATTTGATCCAAGAGCGGCCTAAGCGTTGCCGCGATCTCGAGGTATTCTTGTTTCTTGCCCTCAGCTGGCCACACTTCAAAAATAATTCCGATCACGTCGACCTTCTCCGCTATTCTACCGCCAGCAAAGAGGTGTCGGGTTGCTAGACCAGGGCACGTCAGTTACGCTTTTCAAGACGACACACAGGAATCGATGGGGTATTCTTGTTCTCAACTCGATCTTCGGGGCGACATTCATCGGGTGAATGATTGCGCTGACTTGGGCGCTAAACGAAGTGGACGATCCCCTCTAGGGCGGCACGAAGATCGGACCAGCGCCGCCTGATCCAATCCTGTGAGCCGAGAAGCCCGTCTCGAACAACTTAATCGCCTGGAGCAATGGCTCGTGGCCCTCACGCCGGGTGACCCGGAATCGCCTTGTCCTGACTGATTTCGAGGTTGTAGCCGTCAGGAACGCAGTGCGACAACACAACGAACACAGGACCAATAGAGTTTCATCCCGCCGCCGCCCGCCCCTCGTGCTTAGTAGGATCGCTGTCTTGATTAGGCTTGCGTGTTACGTTCTTCTCAGACGATCCCATGGTTACCTTCGGGATTGCAAACAGGAATATGGAGCCTTCTCCCGGTTGTGATTCCACCCAAATGCGGCCACCGTGCTGTTCGACGATCCGCTTGCAAGTGGCGAGACCGATGCCAGTTCCTTCATGCTCCGGCGCTGTTTGGAGACGCCGGAACGGATCGAATATCTGCTGGTGGTATTTCTGGTCAATGCCGATCCCGTTGTCCTTCACGGCGAATACTGTCTCGCCATCACTCGCTGATGCTGAAATATGAATCACCGGTGGGCCCTCGCGAGCGTACTTGATGGCGTTCGTGATTAAGTTCTGAAATAAGCGCAGAAGCAGGTCTCCGTTTGCACCGATCAGGGGCAACGACTCGATAGCGACGGTAGCCCCGCTTTGCTCAATGGCTTCGTGAAGTTGTTGTACTGCAATCTCCACCACAGCCTGAGAATCAACCTCGCTTGCCTCGAACCGATGGCTGGCCACTGCAAACTCCAGAAGATCATGGATGAGCCGTTTCATCCGCTCTGCACTGCTGACAACGAAGTCGAGTAAATGAGCCGAGTCCGTATCCAACTTGTTCTTATTGCGTTCCAGAAAAAGCTGTGTCATCGCTTCTATGGAGCGAAGCGGTTCCTGGAGATCGTGGGCGACGGTGAATGCAAAGCGTTCCAGTTCCTCGTTGGATCGGGCCAAATCTAGCGAATGTTCGATCAAGACTTGTTCAGGTTCCCGCCGTCCAACGGAGCGATCGGACATTCGATTGCCCTGAAGGTCATCGGCAAACATCAACATCTTTTCGCCGTTCCACTCCACGTCAACAAGCCGCTTGAGACCAACCGCATCATCCAGAGCGATCACCCTTGCGCCGGATCGAATGGTAATGGCGAGAAGTGTTCCATTCCTGCCGGTGCGGATCGCGAGTGTATCGGACTGAAGCTGGTACGGCTTTTCGATCATCATGACTCCTTTTCCAGCGAAAATGCAATAAGAGAAATGCAACAGTTCGAGTGCAGCCGTAGCTTCCCAAAAACAAACCCTAAAAGCATGCGATTGAAAATGCAATCCCCTTGCTCTGGCCTTGTGAGCCTTGCGGGGAAGAAAGACTTTACTGCGGCAATCCGAGGTGTTCCGGAATGCCCGCCTTCGATCCGTCAGGAATCGGAATACCTGGAATCCGATAGAAACTCCTTGACCAACGCGAGGCAAAGGTAAGCGAGGTAGTAAACCTACCACACTCAAAGCATCACGCGCTGCCGTTCCTTTGGTATTGTTTCTTGTTCCTCCGCGAAAGAAAGATCCAAAACGCGGATCCTCTGGCCTTCGTTCAATCTCTGTAATAGAACTTCAACCCCGTTTTGAAATCGGACGGCATCGCGAAACGTGTTTACCAGGGCCGTAACCTGAGTAAAAACCGCCTCCTCCGCCTCCGCCAGAAAACCGCACTCACGCTGCAGCTTTGCTGGAATGTCCTGTACCAGCAGGCGGGCGCCTGGCGGAATACATATGGCCGGGATCGACTGAACGCCTGAAGGATTAAGAAGGGTTTTGAGCATCGACCAAAATCTGTGGCTTTGGGCCTTCCGACAGTCTTGTCTTCTTCGAAGATCGATGGCTGACGCCAGCCCGACCGCTCCTGCCTCAAATCGATGGACAACGAGTTCCTCTCCGGAAACCGCCAAACGGTTTGGAATCGCCATCAATGAATAGTCACACATTGGGTGTTGCCTCCTTGAAGAATCGGAAATGTAATGAACTCAGAATCTTGTACAGAGAGTGTGTCGCCACATAGAACTGCGCAGAACTGGCGGGCCGATCGTCGCTGGCTAGTTTTCGCGTTAGCGGGCGCAATCGTTTTCCATTGCCCCCGAGTTGGATCGTGGCAGAACTGCACTCCTAAACGCTTTGAGCTGCGCCTATCCTTCCGCGCTTTCAATCGGCTTGACGGAACCTCGATGAGGACGAGCGGCACAAAAACTACTGACACCAGCGGTAGCGCCATGCTTGAAATCTAGCGCGAAGCATGTCAAAACAGTGTCAAAAACGAGGAGCCTCGAACGATGTGACACTACCTTGACGCATGAGGCCCGTCTCTTGACGGCTTTTTGACGCCTCTTACTCTACACTCGTCTTGGGTAGTGAACCTCGGCGGGGGTGCCGACTCCCGGAGCCCTCCCTCGAAGACTAAGAATATCGACGGTAGTGTCTAGGCGGAGAGCTCTGTGGAGCGGATCATTCTCCGCACATCCTGGAGGAAGCACGCTGGCCAGATCTAGCATCAACGGCGCCAAGGTGAATCATGAGTCAACAAACCCGTGCCAGCCACTCCATATACGGTCGCTTCCGCGAGGAAATCGAGGGCTTCGATTCCCTGGTGGAACTCGCCTTGGATATGCGTTGGTCGTGGAATCATTCCACCGACGAAGTGTGGGGTCAGCTTGATCCCAAACTATGGGAGATCACTCATAACCCCTGGGTCATTCTTCAAACGGTCTCGCGGGACCAGATCGAACGTGCGCTCGATAACCTCGATTTTCGCAAGATCGTTGATGGATTGGTCGAATCGGGGCGGCAAGCGGCGGACGCACCCGCGTGGTTTCAAAAGAGCCATTCGCAGACTTCACTGACCTGTGCTGCGTATTTCAGCATGGAGTTCATGTTGAGCGAAGCTCTGCCCATCTACTCGGGTGGCCTCGGTAACGTAGCTGGCGACCAACTGAAGGCCGCCAGCGACCTAGGAGTCCCTGTGGTTGGCGTGGGACTGCTCTACCACCGAGGCTACTTTCACCAGGTGATCGATAAAGACGGAGCGCAGCAGGCGCTTTACCCCTATAACGAACCCGGACAGTTACCCATTACTCCTGTGCGCCAGCCGAACGGGGAGTGGTTGCGGTTGGAGATCGCTCTGCCAGGTTATTCGGTTTGGCTACGTGCATGGCAAGCCCAGGTCGGCAGAGTGAAGCTTTACCTGCTGGATAGCAACGACGCAGCGAACTTTCCAGCTCATCGAGGGATTACAAACGAGCTCTATGGGGGCGGCCCGGAACTGCGCCTCAAACAAGAACTGCTCCTTGGGATCGGCGGATGGCGCTTGCTCCGCGCTCTCGGGCTCCAACCAGAAGTCTGCCATCTGAATGAAGGACATGCGGCCTTCGCCGTGCTGGAGCGCGCCCGGAGCTTCATGGAAGATACTGGACAGGCCTTCGAAGTGGCACTCACTGTGACCCGTGCTGGCAATCTTTTCACCACCCACACAGCGGTGAGCGCTGGGTTTGACCGCTTCGCTCCTACGCTCATCGAGCAGTACCTCGGCGGGTATGCCCGGGAGAAGCTTGGCATTGCCCTTCACGATTTGCTGGCCCTTGGCCGCGAGAACCCAGCAGACTCGTCAGAGCATTTCAACATGGCGTATCTGGCAATCCGCGGGAGCGGGGCGGCGAATGGCGTGAGTCGCTTGCACGGAAAAGTGAGCCGGCGCCTCTTTCGGCCTCTCTTCCCTCGCTGGCCGGAGGACGATATCCCGATTGCACACGTGACCAACGGAGTCCACATGCCAACGTGGGACTCGGCCCCCGCCGACGATCTTTGGACCAAGGCCTGCGGAAAGAGCCGCTGGCTGGGAACGACCGAAACCCTGGAACAGGATATTCGTCGAGTCTCCGATGCCCAGCTCTGGCAATTTCGCACGGCGGCCAGCAAGTCTCTTGTCGAGTATGTCCGCGAGCGAGTGCCCTACCAACTGGCGGCTTCGGACACAACGCCGGAGTCTCTCGATGTGGCGAAACATCTATTTGATCCTGACGCTCTGACGCTAGGCTTTGCACGTCGTTTTACCACTTACAAGAGACCGAACTTGCTGCTGCACGACCCACAGCGACTACTTCGTCTGTTGAACAATTCCCGACGTCCCGTGCAGCTCATAATCGCCGGAAAGGCACATCCGGCAGACCAGGCGGGGCAGGACTTGATTAAGCAGTGGGTGCATTTCATCCGGCGGCCCGAGGCACACCCTCATGTGATCTTCCTTAGTGATTACGACATGCTTCTGACCGAGCGTATGGTGCAGGGCGTGGATGTCTGGATCAACACACCACGACGGCCCTGGGAGGCTTGCGGGACGAGCGGGATGAAAGTGCTCGTCAATGGCGGCATCAATCTGTCAGAGTTGGATGGCTGGTGGGCGGAAGCCTATGCGCCGGAGGTTGGTTGGGCTTTGGGTGATGGCCTGGAACATGGCGACGATCCGGCCTGGGACGCTGTCGAAGCGGAAGCCTTGTACGATCTGCTTGAGCGAGAGGTGATCCCGGAGTTCTATGCTCGCGGCGAGAATGGTATTCCTACCGCATGGGTGACGCGGATGCGGGAAAGCATGGCACGGTTGACTCCGCACTTTGCCTCAAGCCGCGCTGTGCGCGACTATTCCGAGCAATACTATCTCCCGGCTGCAACCGCCTACCGCCAGCGCGCTGCAAATAAAGGTGCAATGGGCAGGCAAGTGATCGATTGGCAGCATGCTCTGGATCAGAAGTGGGGTTCGTTACGCTTCGGAAACGTGCGAGTTGAAACCAACGCAGACCACCACCTGTTTGAAGTCACAGTCTTTCTGAATGATCTCGACCCGAACGAGGTGCAAATCGAGCTTTATGCGGACAGAATAGGCACCGGCGATGCCATACGCAAGGAAATGAAGTGCACGCGCTCGCAACCTGACCCGTCCGGCCCCTGCGCCTATCACGCAACGGTACCCAGCGCACGTCCAGCGAGCGACTACACCGCTCGATTGATACCTCAGCGCTCCGGCGTGGCGGTTCCATTTGAATTCGCTCGAATTCTATGGCAGCGATGACGAAAACGTTCCAACGGAAATTGCACGATTACGTAGCACTCCACAATCCCTGTAGAGTCGACGCACGCTGGTTGCCCTGCTTTGGCTACAAGAACCCGCGATCTTGAGCCGTGAGGGAATTGGTGTTCTTCTTCACTCAATCCACACGTTCGCCAGCAATGAGTCCGTTTGGGCCTCCTTTACCTTTTCAAGCCGCACGGAGACAGGGCGGCGCCCGTGAACAACAAGTCGAGATTCTGATGGTTACGACTCTGCATGTTCCATGTTTGCTACCACTATGAATCGGGCACCGCGCCGGGCCGCCATTCGGCGCCCGATCGCGTCTTTCTCGAAAGCGGAAAGCGCTTCTTCCGCAACTGGAAAGATTTCGTTCTCTTCGACTGCGATGTGGCCGCGGTACAGTTCAGTAAGGGATGTAAGAACCCCCTGTAGCTCCGCAACCTCATGCGGCAGAAGGTAATCTTGGCGAAGCCAGCGTTCTCCAATGTCGTGGACCTGGTGATGCCACGCCGTTGCGATGCTGTGCTCTGATTCCAGCCGACTGACACGCGCCACAATTTGCTCGATATCCGGCCTATCCGCTCGCCGCAACTCCGGGAAGAGGTCCTCTTCTTCGTCTGCGGTATGCAGCGGGGCCGCACAATCAAAATAGCTCAGGGCAGTCTCCATCGAATGGCGGTGTTCCGCGCTAAGCGGCCCTTCTCTTGCCTCTGCCGCCACTCTGACCAACACTCCCAGGAATCGCTCAATACGGCGATGACAATCCGTCAGCAGGCCAATCGGGTTCGCAAAGCTGCTCTCTTGTGTGGCTCCAATCGAAATCGGCATCTTAGCCTTCCCTTCTCCCGAAACATTCGAGTACGCCCCGGTCCGTCAGCCTCTACTCGCCTACAACCAGTGAATATTGAGAAGCCAGCCTCGGCTTAAATAGTCGCTGAGGAGAAAAACGAGGAGAATCGCCAACCAGAAGAATCCTGCGCCGATGAACAACTTGGTCATAGAACTGGCCCGCCTTACATCCATGAAAAACATCACTACCAGCGTTCCCTTAATGACGGCAATTGTCATCGCAACAATGAAGTTGTACTCCCCCAGTTCGAGCTTCGAAACGGCCACGGTGGTCGCCGTGAGAACCAGTAGAGCGCCAAATACAGCAGCGTAGACTTTAACCGGGACCGCCTGGTGGGTCATTTTGTGTGTCCTATTAAGTACAGAAGCGGAAAGAGAAAAATCCAGACGATATCGACGAAGTGCCAATAGAGGCCTATCATCTCGACTGGGGTATACCACCTGCTGCTGAAGCGATTGCGAGCGGCCATCACGATCAATGTGATGAGCAAACCCGCGCCTACGATCATATGGATGGCATGCATGCCCGTCATCGCGAAGTACAGATAGAATAAGATTTGCGCCTGATGAAGGTAGCGCGGATCTGCGTATTGAAAACCCGCGCCAGGGATGTGGTGATCTACCCACTTCTCGTGGTACTCGACATATTTCAAACTCAAGAAGACGCAACCTAGGATCAAGGTTAGAACCAAGAATGCAATGACCGCCTTTTTCTGACCTAGCTGAGCCGAGCGTACTGCCAGTACCATGGTGAAGCTGCTGAAGATCAGCACACCAGTATTGATCGCACCGATCGTGACGTTCATGAAATGACTAGTCGAGGCGAAGGCTTCCGGGTACATGTTTCGATACACGGTGTACGCGCCAAACATCCCGCCGAAAAACATGACTTCCGTCACCAGGAATACCCACATCCCGAGCGTCGAAGACTCGAGTTGCTGGGCGCTATCGTCGAAGTGGTGCTGTAACCCCGGTTCCTGTGTCGCAAGGATGGCTTCACTGTCAGCCAAGTTTCACCTCCTGCTCTTCTCCGGAATAGTTATAGGCAGGTTCAGTCACCACCGGCTGATGTTCGAAGTTGAATGTCGGAGGCGGCGTGGGGGACTGCTCCCACTCCAGCCCCTTCGCGTTCCAGGGATTCTGCGGCGACTTGGGACCGTACCGCCATGCCCATGCGAGGTAGATCATCGGGATCAGGTAACCTACGGCAAGAATCGAAGCGCCCGCCGTCGACATCACGTTCAAAACCTGAAACTCGGGAGGGTAGTGCGCATAGCGTCGCGGCATTCCTTGGTATCCAAGAATGAACTGCGGGAAGAACGTCAAATTGAATCCAGCGAAGACCAGTAGCGCCGCGAACTTTGCCCAACCCTCCGGATACAAGCGGCCGGAAATCTTCGGAAACCAGAAGTGGATCCCTCCCATGTAGGCCATCACCATGCCACCCACCATCACATAGTGAAAGTGGGCGATCACAAAATAGGTATCGGTGACGTGGACGTCGATCGCCATGGTCGCCAGGAACAGGCCAGTCAAGCCGCCCATCGTGAAGAGTCCAATAAAGCCGAAAGCATAGAGCATCGGCGTCTCATATGAGACGGACCCCTTGTACATCGTCGCCGTCCAATTGAACACCTTCACCGCGGACGGAATGGCCACTAGGAAGCTAAAAAACGAGAACACCATACTCGCGTACATAGACTGTCCCGAGACAAACAGGTGATGTCCCCAGACAATGAAGCTGAATACGGCGATAGCGATGCTTGAGTAAGCCACGAAGTTGTATCCGAAGATAGCTTTGCGCGAGAAGCACGTAACAATTTCACTGATGACCGCCATACCCGGCAGAATCATGATGTATACGGCTGGATGCGAGTAGAACCAGAATAGGTGCTGAAAAAGGACGGGGTCACCCCCGACACGCGGATCGAAGATACCGGCGTGGAGCAATCGTTCCAGGCCGAGCAAAACCATGGTGATCGCGATGACAGGCGTACCGAGGACCTGGATCAGGCTGGTGGCGTAGTGCCCCCAAATGAATAGCGGCAGTCGGTTCCACGTCATACCGGGAGCACGCATTGTGTGAACGGTGACGATGAAGTTAAGGCCGGTGAGGATCGACGAGAAACCGGAGATGAAGATGCCCATCGCGGCGAGGATTACGTGGGTGTTTGAGTACGATGAGCTGAAAGGCGCATAAAAAGTCCAACCAGTATCAACGCCGCCTTGGAAAACCGCCGTGAGGGTTAGGATGCCGCCGACGATGTAGATATACCAGCTCAACAAATTGATCCGCGGGAATGCCAGGTCGCGCGCGCCGATCATCATTGGCACCAGAAAGTTCCCCAACGTCGCGGGGATGGAAGGGACCAGGAAGAAGAAGACCATGATGATCCCGTGCATCGTAAACAGCTTGTTGTAGGTATCGTGAGTAAAGATGCCATCCGGCGTCAGAAGATTGATCCGCATCGCCACTGCGAAAGCACCGCCGACAAAAAAGAAGGCGGTAATGGAAAATAGATAGAGCAGCGCGATGCGTTTATGGTCCGTGGCGAACAGCCACGACTTCCACCCATAATCCGCGTTCAAATAGTTGGTGCGCGTCTCGGTTGGCACGAACGGGAATGTCGTACTCATTTTGGGCTCCGTTTGGCAGCGGATGCTGCTGGCTTAGCGGGCGAGGCCGCGGGCGGCGAAAGGCTCTTGACGTAGACGATTAACTGCAGCAAGCCTTCTTCGCTGATCTGTCCTTCGAACACCGGCATGATGTCGTGTTTGTAGCCTTTGACGACTTTCGCGTTCGGATTGAGGATCGACTCGCGAACATAGGCCTCATCCGCCATCACGGTGCGGCCGTCATCGAGTACCACGGGTCTACCGAACACATTTAAAAGCGACGGGCAGCGGCCTTCATGATCGGTGACATGGCAGGTTACACAGCCATACTGCTGGAAGAGCTTTGCGCCCTGCTCCACCATCGATCCGCCGCCCGAGCCACCGGCGAGCCAGTTCTCATAGTCACTCGGCGTCATCACGGTCATCCACCCGCCCATATCCGAATGGCCTGTGCCGCAGTATTCCGCGCAGAAAATGTGATAGCGGCCCGGCTCTGTCGGCTCAAACCAAAAGGTTTGGTAGCTGCCGGGAACAACGTCATGTTTCAGCCGGAGCGCCGGGACAAAGAAGCTGTGGACGACGTCTTCGCTTGCCAGAATGAGTTTCACGGCCCTTCCCGTCGGCACGTGCAGTTCGTTAATTTCGCGCTGCCCGGTCGGGTACTGCACTTTCCACATCCATTGTTTGCCGGTAATATAAATGTCCAGCGTGTCGTGAACGGGTGGCGTGTAGTTTTGAAAATAGAGCTTGGTTCCCCAGCCAAACATCACCAGCATCACCAGGAATGGACCCACAGTCCAAGCGACTTCGAGGGGAAGGGACCCGTGGATGGCCTTGGGGGCCGGATCATCGGGACTCTTTCGGCGATACCTGACAGCGAAGAAGAAGACAGAAGCGAAGATGAGCGTCGTCATTGCGCCGCCCACTACTAATAAGAATGTGTAGAGCGCATCGACCTCTCCGGCGGCGACCGAGGCGCGGGATGGAAAAATAGAGAAGACGCCCATCAGGTGGTCACTCTTCGCGGGTGCGCGGCGCGATAGTCGCGCCGGAACATGACGATCAGAAACGTGCCGAGAACGCCTAGAGTAATCAACGCAGCCAGACGCAGCACGTTCATAACTACCAACGCGTACTTTCCAGTAGTCGGATCGTAGTGGAAGCAATAGAGCAGAATCTGGTCCGTGGCTTTGCCAATTCTCTCGCTCGAAGCCTCTACGAGTCCCAGGCGGACGTCGCGCGACGGATAATCGATGCCGTAGAAGTACCGCGTAATCCGCCCGGCTGGTGTCAGAATCATGATGGCGCTACTGTGCGCATACTGATTGGTCATCGCATCGTAGACGTAGCGAAATCCGACGGCATCGGCCAAGGCCTTGCTCGATGTCTCGGGACCCGTCAAGAAATGCCAACCCTCTTCAGCTCCCAACCGCTTGTAGTCCTTTAGATAGGTTTGCTTCTTGGCCTCAGCCATGTTGGGGGTCTCACGAGGATCGAAACTTACGGCGATGACCTCATACTCGCTTCCAGCCGTCAGATCCATGCTCTTAATGCTGCGCAAAACACCGTTCAAGACCATGTTGCAAAGCGAGGGGCACTGATAGTACACCAGTGCGAGGATCACCGGTTTTCCGAAATACTGGCGAAGTGTGACATCATTGCCGGATTCATCGACAAACGGAAGATCGAGGGGAATTTGCGCGCCCATCTTCTGGTTGATCCCGACTTTTTGCAGCAGACGCGCAGGCGCGTATGTCTGCGTTTGGGGAGGGCCATAGATCTGGGCGGTTGCCAGCCCGGTACATGCCAGCAGCGCCACGCACGCGGGTAGTGTGGACGCGGCCAGGCGCTTCGCTAGTTGCGAATTCGCGAGACCTTTCATTTGTGTGCTTGCTCCTTTCTCGTGGCGAACCCTCTCTCCAGTTGGAGTTCGATGGCGCGATCGATGGGGATGCGAACCACGCCTGCCTTCCTGTCCGTCCAGCCGTAGGTGGAAAGCGTTTTGTATTCCTGGGCATGGAGCTGCTGTATGGCTATCGCCGGATGATCTTCGATACGCGGTTCGGGTGGAATCTGAAGATCGCCCGCGGACATCGGGTTCGATTGCGGGCTGACTGCGGGATGCCTGGCAAGGTATTGGAAGGTGCCATACACGATAAGACCGACGATAACGATCATGACGGCGAGCCCAGCGCCGTTAAGCACAATGGGTCGAACGCCGGCATCTCGCGTCTCATGACCCGGCCTGGATGGTAAGTGTTCTGCCATGCTTCTCTTCTAGAAGGCCACCGTCTCTCGGGGAGCCCCTTGCAGGCGCGGGTCCTGGAGCGGCAGCAAGGGTTGCAGTTTCAATTGCCCAAAAAAGACCGCCAGCCATAGCCCACCCACGGCGACCGGCGTTACAAAATCTATCCAATGAATCTGGATGTGCTGTCCGTAGAACGCCGGCTCGGTGATCCAGTAAACATCCACCAGCCGGATGGCGATCATCAGCAGGCACACGTGGAACAAGCGGTCCGCACGGCGCTTGACGCCGCGCATCAGCAGCAGCGCGAATGGTACGGCAAAGTGAAAGATGACGAGCGTGATAGCCACCCAGCCCCAGCCTCCGCCCAGGCGGCTGACGTACCAAGGAATCTCCTCCGGCAGATTACCCGACCAGATGATGATGAACTGCGAGAAGGACAAGTAAGCCCACAGCACCATGAACGCGAACATCATATTGCCCAGGTCGTGGATGTGCTGCGGAGTGATATGGTCCTTGATCGGCGACTTCCTTGACAGGATGATCATTAGTGCGATCACAAAGGCAAAGGACTCCAGCATCTCGCCGACCATGAACATGGCGCCATAGATGGTCGAAAACCAATGCGGCTCAAGAGACATGATCCAGTCAATGAAGGCAAATGTGGTGGTGAGCGTGAAGATCACCAGCCCCGGAGCGCTCAAGGCGCGCATTTTGCCAATGAGCCGCTCGTCGCCATTGCGGTCCTGAGCCGCGGACCACTTACTCAGCAGGTAGGCGTACAAGAACCAGATCGAGAAGTAGATTACGGCGCGGGCAATGAAAAACGGAACGTTGAGATAAGCTGCCTTACTTTGGATATTCGCATCGTGGATAGCCGCGGGCCGCGCCCAGACGTATAGAGTGCCCATTCCGAACAAGACTGGAAGCAGAAGTAAACCCATGAAGGGAAGCGTCCGAGCGCCCGCCTCGCAGAGCCGTCGAATCAGCATGCCCCACTTGCCCCCGACGACATGATGCATGAGCAAGATGGCCAGGCATCCCAGCGCCATTCCCGTCCAGTAGAGATAGGCAAAGAGATAGGAACGTAAGAACTGCTCCCGGTCGAGCAAAAACGCAACTACAGCCAGCAGTACTCCGGCAATGCCCACGAGGAGCGAGTTTCGCTGCCATCGGGCGATCTGCGCACTGAAGGAATCCGCCGGAGTCATGGAATCTTCTCCAGCGCAATACGCTCGTCCACTGGCACGTCCTCGATCCTGGCGTTTTCACTGAGTTGCAGAACGCGGATGTAAGCGGCGATCCGCCACCGATCGTCAGACTCTACGCGGGAAGCGTAACTCGGCATCGCGCCAAAGCCGTTGGTCATCACATCAAAAAAATGGCCGACGGGCGCTTTGATCAACTTGTCGGTGTGATACGACGCTGCCTGGCGGAAGCCACGCCGCACCACCATTCCGTTGCCATCGCCGACGCGGCTGTGACAAGGCGAGCAGTAGATGTTGAACCGCGCCTGTCCACGGAGTAGATCAGCTCGGGTGATAGGGAACGGAAATTCAGTAACGTCCATGCCATCCTCTTTGCCCGTGTAGCGGGCCTTATCGATGCGCAAGTGGCCCCGCGCCACGGTTCCTTCCACTACCGGCCGCGCCGACCGCCCATCGCCGAAAAAGTCAGTGCCAGCCAGAGGTTTGTAGCGCGGCTGGTTGTGCATGTCCTGGCGGCACCCGATCATGACCAGGCACCCAGCAAGCAGCAGGAGTCGCCTAGAGCGCAACATCCATTACCTCCTGCGGATTCAGGCGTTCCAGAAATTGCCGCGTGGCGGTTGGCTCGAACTTTGGATCCGACGCCTCTATGCACAAGAAGAATCTGTCTCTCGAGGCGCGCGCGAATCGTTCGACGTTGAATACGGGGTGATACGGCTGCGGCAGTCCGTTGAGCATGAGCATTCCAACCACAGCGGTAATACACGCGATCAGCACCATGAGTTCGAACGTAATGGGAACGTAGGCCGGCCAGGAATTCAGAGGCCGTCCAGCAACGTTGTGAGGATAAGCGACCACGGTAATCCACCAACACAACATGAAGCCGCCGATCGCCCCGCAAAGTCCACCTACGAAAACCAGGCGCTGCACCCAGTTGCTGCGGAAGCCAATCGCCTCGGCTAGGCCTTCCACGGGCATCGGAGCATAGGCGTCCATCTCCCGGTAACCTTCGAGGCGAGCCCGATTGGCAGCGTGGAGCAGCGATTCCGGGTCCTCGAACTCGGCCATGATGCCGTGCAGGGTTTCGACCTGCCCGGAAACTTTAGTCTCCGTGAGCATGCGTTGGCTCCTTGCCGGTATGGTGCACCACCTCGCGCATCTCGAAAATCGAAATGGCTGGGAGGACGCGGACGAACAAGAACATCAGCGCCAAGAACACACCGATCGTTCCCAGGTACGTGCTCCAATCCCAAATCGTCGGATAGTACATACCCCATGACGACGGGACAAAGTCGCGGGTCAAGCTGGTGACTACGATCACGAAGCGCTCCAGCCACATCCCCACATTCACGACCAGAGCGATGACGAACACGGCGGGTACGCTCATGCGCACACGCCTGGACCATAGCGCCTGCGGGATCAGGATATTGCATAGGATCAGCACCCAATACGTCCACCAGTAGCCGCCCACCCACATGCGATTGACGAAGGCGTAGCGTTCATATTGGCCGCCGCTGTACCAGGCCATGAAGGCCTCCATCGCGTAGCCATACGCCACGATAAGACCGGTGCCCAGCATCACCTTGGACATGCACTCGATGTGGCGCATCGTGATTAAATCCTCAAGGTGGTACCACCGGCGCACCGGTATCGCGAGCGTCAACACCATGGCAAAGCCCGAGTAGATGGCGCCGGCGACGAAGTAGGGCGGAAAGATCGTGGTATGCCAGCCCGGCAAGATGGCAACCGCAAAGTCAAAGCTGACCACCGAGTGCACGGAGACCACCAGCGGCGTCGAGAGTCCGGCTAGCAGCAAGTAGGCTTTCTGGTATCGCGCCCAGTGCTTTGCGGAGTTACGCCAGCCCATGGCGAGCGCGCCGAATATTTTCCGCGCGGTTGCGTTGCCGGCCTTGTCCCGCATGGTGGCGAAATCCGGAATCAATCCGGTAAACCAGAACAGCAGGGAAACCGTGGCGTAAGTCGATACCGCGAACACGTCCCAGATCAGCGGGCTCCGCGGTTGCGGCCACATCCACATCGTGTTGGGATACGGCAAGAGCCAGTAGGCTAGCCACGGGCGACCCAAATGCAAAATGGGGAACATCCCGGCGCACGCAACAGCGAATAGCGTCATCGCTTCCGAGAAGCGATTGATGGACGTGCGCCAGTCCTGCTTGAGCAGCAGCAGGATGGCGGAAATCAGCGTGCCCGCGTGCCCGATTCCGATCCACCACACGAAATTGACAATGGCGAATCCCCATGCGACCGGCATGTCAATGCCCCACACGCCAACGCCACGTACAAAAAGCCACGTGACGGCGATCATGAGGAGATTCACGAGCAGGAATGCAAACGCGAACCCGAAGAACATCTGCCGCGGCGTTTTCAGGAACGGTCTGAATACCACGCCGCCGATTTCGTCAGTAACCGAGCCGTAGTCGTGGCCCGGTCCGATGACCTTGTCCGGTCCTGGGTCGAGGGTCGTTACCGACGTGAATTCTTGATCTTCTGGCTTCACGTGTGCATTACCCCTTCTCTAAGTCCGGATTTGGATTACGCAGCCGCGCGAGGTAGGTCGTGCGGGGACGCGTGTTCAATTCCTCGAGCAGACCGTAGTCACGCTGCTGGCGCTTCACTTTCGCGACCCTGCTCTTGGGATCGTTGAGGTCCCCAAATACAATCGCCTGGGCCGGACACGCCTGCTGACACGCAGTGACAATATCACCGTCTTTAACAGGTTGATCCCGTTTTTCTGCGTCAATCTTGGCGCTATTGATGCGCTGGACGCAGTAGCTGCATTTCTCCATGACGCCTCGGCTGCGAACGCTGACGTCAGGATTCCGGGCACCGAAAAGACTCTGCGTATCCCAATCCGCATAGAGGAAAAAGTTGAATCGCCGCACTTTGTACGGACAGTTATTGGAGCAGTAACGAGTACCGACGCAGCGGTTGTACACCATTTCATTTAGGCCTTCCGCGCTGTGTACGGTTGCGGCCACCGGACACACCAGTTCGCACGGGGCATCCTCGCAGTGCATGCAGGGGACGGGCTGAAAATACATTTCCGGGTCGTCGAGAGGACCTTTGAAATAGCGATCCACACGCAGCCAATTCATGTGGCGGCCCTTGGCGACTTCTTCTTTCCCCACCACGGGTATGTTGTTTTCCGATTGGCAGGCTATGGTGCACGCATTGCAGCCCGTGCAGGAGTTGAGGTCGATCGACATTCCCCACTTGTGCTGCTTGTACTCCCACTGGGGAAACAGCGAAAGATCCTTCGCGACACGCTTTTCTTCAGGACGGGCGAATTCCGGGTCTTTGTGGAATTCGGCGTAAGTGGCGGCGCGGAAAGGATCGCGCTCCTCCATGGTCTGCGTGTGCTGAGTGTTAGCGAACTTGTAGCCGCCCGATTTCCGCTTGATATTGACCCCGGTGCCCTGCCAAAGCGCGCCGGTTGGTCGGAGGATGTAGGCATCAAATCCAATACCGTCGGCGACTCTTCCAGCGCGAGTGCGCCCGTAGCCGAAATGAACAGTCAAGGATTCGTCAGCCTGTCCGGCCATAATCCATACCGCACCATCAACCTTGCGGCCCTGAAACTCGACCTCCACCACGTCCCCGGTGGTGACCCCGTACCGCTCCGCGCTCTTCGAGGAGATCCAGACGGCGTTGTCCCAGGTCATCTTGTTCTGCGGCTTCGGCATCTCCTGAAGCCATGCGTTGTTGGACATCGTTCCGTCGCCGACGGCCGGATCGAGGCGGAATACGATTTCAAGTCCCGCGGGTGCCGTGCGTCCCATCGACACGAGAGCCGCCGGCTCGATCGCTTTTGCAGGCGGAGGCGTCCTTTCGGCAAGGGTGGTTCCCGCCACTACGCCGTCGTGCAGGGAGATTTGCCAGAAATCGTCGAAGTCGGCACCCTTATGGATTGCCTGCCAGTACGCCCGTACAGTATCGTGCGCGGATTGGTCGGCGCGGTTCGCCAGGACATTCATTACTTCATGCGGAGTTTTGCCGCCATAAAGAGGCATGATCAGCGGCTGGACGATGCTGGCCGTGCCATTATAAGCGCGCCCATCGCTCCAGGACTCCAGATAGTGCGCCTCCGGGATGTGCCAGTGGCACCAACCGGCGGTTTCATTCGAATAGAGCCCCAGATGCGCCCGTAGCTTTACTCTCTTTAGCGCGTCGAGGAAATTTAGATCGGCTGGTGCGTCGTAGACAGGGTTCCCGCCTAAGATCAGCAGCGTATCGACGGTGCCATCGCGCATATCCTTGACCAGATCCGCGATAGAGGAGATTTCGTCAATGGGATCAGCTTCCACCGGATCGGTGTAGATGACGGTCTTGCCGGCATTGCCGAGCGTCTGATTGATGGCGTGGGCGAATGCGTGGACTTGAGGCGGTTGGTGCTCACCCGCGATCACGATGCTTGAGCCACGGTGCGCTTCCAGGTCCTTGAGCACAGTCCTAGCCTCAAGGGACGCGGCGCCCGCGCTGCCGCGGGCGAGCTCGGCCGAAAACCCCGCTACGCCTCCCGCCGTCATACGGAAGTGATGGTCGGCCATGCTGCCGGTGACTGAAGGTGCATTCTCGGCAATGTAGAGCCGCGGCGGCGCCACATTTGGATTCTCAGCGGCCGCGCGCCGCCGGTCACTGTAATCACGGGCGTAACGCAGGTTGCCCGGCACCGTCGAGGACAGAAAATCCGAGTCGAGCGAAACGATCACGTCAGCACGGTCGAAGCGATAGATTGTATTGAGCGGCTTGCCGAATGCGGCCATCGCTCCGGCGCGGGCCGAATGCCGGCCGCACGGATCGTACTGGTGCCACTTTGCGGCTGGGAACGCTGCCAGGAAATTCTCAATCTGCGTTGCCAGCGTAGGCGATGTGACGGTCCCCGTAAGGATGCGGAAGCCCAGCCCTTTCTTAAGCCCAGCCGCGTCGCGCGCGCTCGTTAGCGCCGTGATAAAACTCCCCCAGCCACTGATATTGCCGTCACGCGTAACCGTCTTCGACCGGTCCGGATCGTAGAGCGTCAAGACGCTCGCCTGCATCGCCGCATCCGTTGCTCCGAGGCTTGCGGGATGTTCCGGATTGCCTTCGATTTTGGTGGGCCGTCCCAGATGGCTCTCCGCGAGCACGCCAGTGGCGATGCCCGCGACGCTCATCGCCGTCGCGTAAAACAGAGGATTGCCGGGAATGAGCTCCTCCGGTTGGCGCACATAGGGGACAATCACTTCCTTTGGCTGTCTGGTACAGGCGGACGCTCCGACGAGCAGGATCGACGCTCCCATAACGCGCAGGAACCCCCGGCGGGATTCCGGGTCGTTCCAATCCGGCGTGCGGTTGGGAAATTCGTCTTCGACAAAGGCGCGAAAGTCGTCAGTGGAAGCAAGTTCTTCCAGACTGCGCCAATAAAGCGGTTCGTCACTCTTCATAAACTTATCGATGGCATGTCACGCAGTCTGTCAGGCTCTGAATCTTGTATTCCTTCACCAATCGCGCCCCTAGCTCCGACTGGTTCTCCGGGTACTGGTAGGTCATGCTGAATACCTGATCCCGCGGCCGGACATATTGCGCCGGATTGCGGTGGCATTCAATGCACCACTGCATGTAAAGCGTGTTCACTTTATACGTCAACGGCATTTGGTCCACCCTGCCGTGACAAGATGAGCAGCCTATGCCCTTGTTCACATGAATACTGTGGTTGAAGTAAACAAAATCGGGTAGATCGTGAATGCGTGTCCACTCAAGGGACTTGCCCGTTCGGAAGCTGGCACGGACCGGCTCGAGAACCTCCGCATTCGCCCAAATCTGCGAGTGGCAGCCCATGCACGTCTCCGTGGGCGGAAGGCCGGCAAAAGAGGAGGTCTCGACCGAGGTGTGGCAATAGCGGCAATCGATGCCGTCATCGCCTACGTGGTGCTTATGGCTGAAGGGAACGGGCTGCTCACGGGCCACATTCACGTCGGTAATGAAGGATCCTGCGTTGATCTTATAAGCTGCCCATACGGTTCCACCCAATAGCAGAAGCACCGTCACGATGCTGATCTTCGCCAGGCTGTTCGAGCTGCGATGAAAGATTTGCGCCATGCTCCGTAAACCCGTCGCTAACGCGGGCAGACATCCGTCAACCACGCGGGATTATCCGCTGTCCAAAAACGAAATAGAACTTATCGCCTGATTACTTCTTGGCAGGCATAACTATGTTTGAAACCGTGATTGTGTCGCCCTTCATTTCACCGGTGAGCCGCACAGTGTGACCAGCGTGGGTTTCGAGCAGCGCCAAGCCCTGATTGGCGATGTTATATACCTTGCCGTCACTGACAAACACGTATTTGCCGCCGCCCTTGACGCACGCCAGCGCGCAATCGCGCTCGCTCATTCCCGGGTGTCCGGCAATCATCTTTGCGTGACTGGCGCCACACATGCTGTCGCTAACCTGACCGGTCCAAGTCTGATCCGCGGCTGAAGCGAGACAGGCTAGGCCCCCCAGCAGCAGGCCCATACTGCATATATCTGTCAAGAGTTTCTTCACGGTTGTCTCCTTTGCGTGGCCTCCTGCGGGCCGTCTTTTACGCAGCACCTTCGCGGCGTCAGCTGTAACTGCGACCGACGATCCAGTACATCCACGTTTACGACACTGCGCGTAACACCTTCCACACTAAACTGGCTCCCATCAAAGCCGCGTCAAGAACGACGTTGACGAGGTCAAGAATGCGTCAATGGCGCTTTGTGTTGCTCGCCGACTAGGCGTCGTTGCCTGTGGATGATACTCTTCGATCTGCACTCTGGCCTTCGTGGCGACAGATTCCGAATCACCGCGTGGAATCTACGAAACTTACGCACCTGGCGATGCTATCTCCTGCTCACGTGGTCGTAAAGCATCACACTTAGCAGGGCCGGAAGATAAGTCACCGATGCGAGCAGTACGTTCCGCGCGGATTGTGTCGTCCGCACGTAGAAGACTTGCAGGCCGAAATACAAAAAAGCGACTCCGAGGACAGCTGCACTGACGAAGTAGATCACAGTCGTCATGTGCAGATAGCTCGGTATCAGACTGACGGGTATTAGGAGTAGTGAGCAAATCACTATCTGGCGTGCCGTTGATACACCATCCGGCCTCATTACCGGCAACATCCTGATTCCACCACGAGCGTAGTCTTCGCGGTACATCCACGCAATCGCATAGAAGTGTGGAAACTGCCAGACAAAGAGGATCGCGAATAATGCCATGGCCTCCCACGTTATATGGCCGCTCGCCCCGGCATATCCAATCAGAGGAGGCATGGCGCCCGGGATTGCGCCGACGGCGGTGCAGATCGGCGATCGCTTCTTGAGAGGCGTGTACAGGAGAAGATAACTGGCCAGAGTGAACAATCCTGCTAGCCCGGCCAGCGCGTTCGCGCCGAGCCCCAGCTCGACGAAACCGATGAATGATACTCCTATGCCAAAAATGAGTGCGTGGGCCGGCTTTAACTGACCGGAAGGCAGCGGTCGTCCCCGAGTGCGGAGCATCAGTTTGTCGACATCCCGCTCATACCACTGGTTCAGCGCGGCGGTGCCGGACGCCATAAGCGCGGTCCCGATCATGGTGTGGACAAATGCCCACAGACTCCCACCTTTGACTGCACCGAAAAAGTAACCGACTCCGGTACAGACCAAGATCAATGCCGTGATTCTCGGCTTCGTAAGAGCAATGTAATGTTTCATCCTAAGCCGATGAAGAAGTGAGATTTCTCATCGAAAATCGTGCGCCCGGCAAGATTTGAGCGCCCTACATGTTTCACGCTATCGGAAAGACCGTCAACGCACCGTCAAAAGTGCTCCTTGCGAGGTCAAGATCGCGTCAAGAAGACGCGAGCGAATTCCGAAGTTGTTCGCCGCCGTCACTCGGATCCGAGCTCGCACCCCAGAGCCAAATCAAGTCTACGGGCCTTGGCGTGAGGGCCGGGGAGGCGTACGGACGGGACGTAGGCCCTAATTGGAGTCCAGCGCGTCAGAATAGAGAGCCAGACGAGTGTTTCAATGGGAGGTGCACGCGACTAATTGACTCTTCGCAACACGTCCCACCCAAGCGGGGGCCATCAATGCCACGTCGAGAAACGCCTTAGCGTCTCACAAATACGTCAAAGGCTTCTTGTAGTGATCCCCTGTCGGGGATCCTTGTGCGTGGCTGGACGGCTGTGGCCTTCGATTTGTACGCTGTCATAGGCGTAACAGACCAGACCTCCCAGCAACCAGAACAACACGCCGATTGCGAGGACGATTCGGTCTTGTATGCGCGTGAGATCCCTGCTAAAAATGTTGACCAGTGCGACCACGCCACAAACTATACCTACACCGAACCACCAGAGGACCCAATGATGAATCCGGAGGTGAATGTGCATAACCCCTCCTTGCATCCGCCGGAGCCGATGGAATCAGCTTTTTGCCCACCGGGCGGTACGGTGTCACGCTGTATTTTCCAGCAGCCGCGAATCTAAGCCGCCGCTACCGGGCGTGGGGATTCATGGCTAGTAAAACTAGACGAACGAGCGACAGATTCCCGGGCTTGGGTTAAATTGGCCAGCACGAACGCCGCGATCGCCATCTCCACATCCCGGACCGCAACATCGTAGTAGCTGCCTGTTGTGACCAGATTGACAGCGATCGCGAGTAGCCATACCGATAGGACGTAGGCCCCAATTCGAGTCCAGCGCGTAAGAATGGAGAGCCCGACGAGAATTTCAATGGGACCCGTGATCAGCATGAAGGTGTGTCCGCTAACGGGGAGGAACCGTTCAGTGATGGGGCTCAGATACATGTTCCAGTTGGTGAGCAGATTGAAGAATTTATCCAGCCCAGCGAGAACCGCGGCGAGGCCTAGACCGACTCTAAGCGCCCACCAGGAAGAATCAAGCTTTTTGATTGGCATTGTCTTTCCAACTTTCTTATTTCTCAATGTGATTGCACAGGTACAGAACTCCGTTCGGCACGATCGGCGGCGTGAAGAGTGGAATTTTCTGGACGATGTCCAATTCGCCAATGAATACAGTAGGTTGAACGGGCCTTTGCCGCGGGCAAGGGTCACGTCTGAGAAGAACTGATCTCCCGTATTCCATGTACCCACCGAAGTTTTGACCCTGCAGATTCATCTACACCTCCACGCTAATGGACAAGCCGTCAATGTGCCGTCATAAGTAAGCAGGGCAACGCCAAGAAGTTGTCAAGAGGCGCTGATGAGCAGGATGCCAACGGTATTATTGACGATAACTTGACGAGCTTTTCGCCACTCTTGACGACCTCTTGAGATGGCTTACGTTAGATTTGATTCTTACGAAGCACAACGAATTGAAACCGCAGGAGTGAGGAACAGAATGAGTACACAGTCGCGGCAAACGCTCTCGACGCGAGTTGGGCCGAATCCTCTCGACCACCGGTGGGGCGTAATTCTTGCGGGAGGCGACGGCAAGCGATTGCTACCGTTGACAAGAAGGATCGCCGGCGACAACAGGCCAAAGCAATTCTGCGCCATCATGGACGGAGAAACACTGCTGGCCCAGACACGATGTCGCGTTAAGCGAATGGTACAGCCCCGGCATACGTTGCTCGTCGTAACCGAAACGCACGAGCGTTTCTACTCTGACCAGCTGAATGACGTTCCTTCAAGTTCGTTACTCGTCCAGCCTTACAACCGGGGCACAACCCCCGCGATACTGTATAGCCTCTTCCGCTTGCGCGAATCGGATCCAAGCGCCGTCGTTGGGTTCTTTCCTTCGGATCATTATTTTGCAGATGACGAAGCTCTTGTTGCTCATGTCGACTCGGCCTTCGAGGCGGCTGAGTCCTCGTCCGGCAAAGTCGTGCTGTTGGGAATTAAACCGAGCAGCCCGGAAGTCGCATACGGCTGGATCGAACCTGGTGCCTCTTTGACGAAAGATCGATTTGGCACGGTGTTCGAGGTCAGCCGGTTTTGGGAGAAGCCCAACGTTTCTCTCGCCTCCGATCTAATGGAGCGGGGTTGTCTTTGGAACAGCTTTTTAATGGTCGGTCGGGTCGACGCGTATCTTGGCCTAATCCGGCGCGCGCTTCCAGCGTTACTCGAGTCGTTCGAATCAATCCGGCCATCGTTATTCACGGAGCAGGAACGAGGGGCGCTGGTCCGCCTTTACTCGGGCATTCACGCCAGCAATTTTTCCGATGAGGTCCTCGCGAAGAGCCCAAATGACCTAGCCGTCCTCTCTGGCGCGAATCTAGGATGGACTGATCTCGGGGAAACCAGTCGAGTTCTTTCAGTACTCGGAGAGAATGGGATTCGCGCCGAATGGGCTCTTCCTCGTGCTGAGGAGTGCGTTGTTGGCGGCTGATTCGTTCCATCGCTGGCGGCGACCAGTGGTCGAAGATTGAGACAGAGGAGGACATCATGGAGACAAGTCACATCAAGAAAGTAAGGATCCTACTCGAAAGCCGGCATGATGTACTTTCCAAGCGTGTGCACAATCGAAATGCCATCGCGGTCGAGAACACTGCGGACACCATGGACGAGGTGCGACTTGCTGAAGAACGCGATCTCGCTACGCGCCTCCTGGAACGTGATTTCGCGGATATTCGTCTCGTGGACGCGGCGCTGGCTCGCATCAAGAATGGGACTTATGGTCTCTGTCTCCGATGCGATGAGACGATCAGCTTGACTCGTCTGGGCGTCATGCCCCACGCTGCGTATTGCGTAAATTGCCAGGAAGCCGTGGAGCGCGAAGGAGTAAGTGAGGTCAGCTTCCATGAGGCCGACATCGGCGTGCTTGTGGGACAGTGAAACCGCGTTGGCAGGGGTGTCGCAATTGTCCCACATCAGGGTGCTTGCGAAATCTGCGGCTTGGAATGCACGAGTTCCCATCCTGCCAACCCCAGGAGATCTTTCTAAACTTTTAGAAGCACTAGGCCAAACAATGCCAGACGACATCCCGTCCACCACGGTTCCGGACCTGCTGACCCACGTTCGCACCGACGAGGAGTCTCCCACTCGAACAGAGCTTTCGTGGAAGGATCGCATTCTCCGGCTGGGAGATGCGTCAACGGAAAACTGGTGGCGTGGAGTCCCGACCAGCTTGGCAATTGCTGGACTCATCACGATTTTAGGTTTGTGGATCGAGCCGGTCATCCGAGGGCCCAATCTTGCGATTTTCTACATGCTCGCCGTCGTTTTCAGCGCAGTGCGATGGGGGCGATGGGCGGTCATCATCAACGCTATATCGAGCGCGTTTCTCTTTGATTACTTTTTTGTTCTTCCATATCGGAGTTTTGTAATCGGCGACGTCTGGTATTTGATCACGCTCATTGGACTCCTGACGATTGGCCTGATTGTAAGCACGCTAATGGTCGCCACAAGGGAGGAGGCACGAGCTGCCCGCCGCAGGGAGATACGCGTATCGGCGCTTTACTCCTTCACGCAATCCTTGGCCTCGGGAAACGAATTGGATCAAGTCTTGGATGCGGTTGTACGCCATTCTCTCGAGATCTTTCGGCGACCCGTCGTTGTATCATTGCCCGACCCCGAAGGATTGACCGTGCGCTTTTGCAGCCGGGAGTTGGTCTTTGATGAAGATGAAAACAAGATCGCGTCTTGGGTATTCGAGAATGGCCGAGAGGCGGGATGTGGGACCGAAACGTTCTCAGGCTCAAGGATCCGCTACCGGCCGCTCAAGGCGGGGCCAGGAATCGTTGGCGTGATCGGATTCCAGGGCAAAAGTTCGAAGGATCTGCTTCCGCCTGATCAGCGTGAGCTTCTGGGCATTTTCTTGGATCAAACTGCCTTGGCAATCACGCGAGCCGATCTCGCAAGGAAAGCGAAGCGTGCAGAAGTACTGCAGGAAGCCGATAAACTTCAGAAGGCCCTTTTAAATTCGGTTTCACACAATCTGCGGACCCCGCTCGCCTCAGTCCTCGGTGTCTTGAACACTATTTTGGAGGATGGCTCGCTGCTCGATGTGCCCACGCAACAGAGCCTTCTAAAGACTGCTCAGGTCGAAGCAAGACAACTAGACTGGCTCGTTCAAAACCTCCTGGATATGACGCGTCTAGAAGGCGGCGCGATACGAGTCAAAGCCGAACCGTGCGACGTGCATGACGTGGTCGCGGCGGCACTGCGTCAGCTTGGAGAATCGGCTCGCAACCATGCGGTTTTAGTTAACATCGCCCCAGGTCTACCCCTCGTGCCTATGGACGATGTTCTAATGGTGCAGGTGCTGGTGAACCTGCTCGATAACGCACTGAAGTATTCTCCAGCAGATGCGCCAGTGGAAATCCAGGCTCGGCTGTATGCTGGCCAACTGGAAATTGGGATTCTGGATCGTGGAAGGGGGATTCCCGAGGGCGAACTCGAACGCGTGTTCGATAAGTTTTACCGTGTTGCCGTCCCAGGAGCGCCCAAAGGGACAGGCCTTGGCCTCTCGATCTGCAAGGGATTCGTGGAAGCCCACAATGGCCGCATCGTCGCGAAGCGGCGTACAGAAGGTGGAACGGAGATAGCCGTATTCCTGCCATTGGAGAAGAGACGTGAGTAGTCCAGGACTGAGGGTACTGATCGTTGACGACGAAGCCGGTATCCGTGGTTTTCTCCGCGCTTCCCTTGAGGCGCACGGATATTCGGTCAATGAAGCCTCGACTGGAGAAGAGGCATTGCAAGTTGTTCCAGCTTTCCGCCCGGATCTCATCCTTCTAGACCTCGGTCTCCCCGGGGTTGGTGGAAAACAGGTCACGAGCTGCCTTCGGGAGTGGACTCAGACGCCGATTATCATTCTGTCGGTACAAGCCGACGAGTCCGAAAAGATCGCCGCTTTAGACGCGGGCGCAGACGATTACCTCACCAAACCCTTTGGATCAGGCGAGTTGCTGGCGCGGATTCGTGCAGCTACACGCCGTATTGGTCAACAAGACAGCGGGCCAGTGTTTGTGACCGGCGACCTCACGGTCGATCTTGCCGGTCGAGCGGTGCGGCTCGGCGAGAAAGAGGTACAGCTTACGCCGACTGAGTACAGTCTGCTTAAGGCTTTTGTGATCCATGCAAACAAGCTCCTTACCCATCGTCAACTGCTTCGCGAGGTGTGGGGTGGCGCACACTACGAAGACCCTCAGCATTTGCTGCGGGTCAACATCAACAACCTGCGGCGGAAACTGGAGGCCGACCCAGCGCGTCCGCAGTACATCATCACCGAACCTGGCGTGGGATACCGGCTTAGGACAGAGCCTCGCGTCTCTGGGGCGCCTTCAGGCGTTTGACATTGACGCCCAGATACCTTTTTGACCCGCTCTTGACATCTGAACGACTAGTATTTGATTGTGAAGTATCGTTGCAACAATCCGGTCTCGATAGAGGGTGCGTGAACGGGTCGACAGTTCTGCTAGTTGATGACGAGGCTCCGCTCCGCCAAGTTCTCCGAGCTCGGCTGACCGCACGGGGGTACTCCATTCAAGAGGCAAGCAGCGGCGAAGAGGTCCTCCGGACGGTTCCAGTCTTGCAACCCGATCTTATCATCCTCGATATTGGATTGCCTGGTATCGATGGAATCGAAGTCACCCGTCGTCTACGCCGCTCGACGCAGACACCGATTATCATCCTCTCCGTTCATGCTACGGAATCCGACAAGATCGCGGCTTTGGATGCGGGCGCAGACGACTACCTAACTAAGCCATGTGATCTCGGAGATTTGCTCGATCGCATTCGAACAGCGCTGCGCCGGGCAACGCTCAAAGATCTGGAGGTTTTCACGGCCGGTGATCTGGTAGTTGACGTGAACCGCCAGACGGTCAATGTCGCAAATGAGCCAGTCCAACTCACGGAGACCGAATACAACCTATTGAAAGTACTCGTTCTCAACGCCGGCAAACTCTTGACACAGGGCCGATTGGCTAAAGAAAGCTGGGGCAAGGGAAGCGATGCCGACGCCGGACAAATGCTGCGAACCACGATCAGATCGCTGCGCCAAAAACTAGATACCAATTCGTCGCAGCCTAGCCATATCGGGACGGAACCTGGTGTGGGATATAGGCTTCGGATTACGCCACCGGATTAAGCGAGGCGCTTACTCGCGGTTGCTTGCGGAGTAGGCCCAGTCGATGCGCAGATCAAGAAACGGCATACCCAACATTTATAGTGAGGCACCCTTTCTTACCTGTAGGTCTTGACACTGTTTTTACAATTGCCGAAGCATTCTTGACCCGGCCTTGATGTCAATTCGCGTAAGTTGGAGGTAGGAACAGCTTGCAATGGACGGCGCAAGGTCGGCTCGAGTACCTACACAGTACCCCACGGCATATATCGAACTGGTGCAAGAGCTAACGGCAAGTCTCAATGGCGCCAGCCATCGGGCCGGGACTACCCTTTCACTCGCCCGGATATCAATCCGCGCGAACGCGAGGTTCAACCTGGTCATCGGAAGAAGCGGTGATCACAAATTACATTTTTAAGGAGATTACAACCATGGCAACGGCAACGGCTCTATTGAACAAAGCCACCTCGGAATCCAAACGCAAGAATAGTGCTACTGCGGCCTCTGAACCCGACCACGTAGCCGAGCTTGCGTATACCCTGTGGGAATCACGAGGTTGTCCGATTGGTTCGCCAGAAGAAGATTGGTTCAAAGCCGAACAGGAGCTCGCAGCGACAGCAGGTTCGGCAAACGATCGCTAAAAACTATCCGGATATTAACTCACACAGACTTTCGACGACCGTCCGCGATTCTTGCGCCATATTTTCGTCTACGCTTCCAACCCGTGTCTTAGACGCTGGATGTCGTACAGAAGATCATGGACGGTCGTCATCCCTTAGGGCAACTCCTTCAAGTTCCGGGTAACCATCGGGCACCTTCAATCAGCTTTCAAAGCAGCCTAGCCCCGTTTTCTTCGCTAAGAGAGGCTGCCTGACACGAGTGCGGTAGCCCAAAGCCGTTTGCAAGCCTTCCCCACTGAACCGCGCCGCTCGTCTGAACATCAATGTTACACGGTTCAAGCAAATAGTCCGTACGGACACCTATTTGACACTTTCTGTACAATCGCCAATCTCTTTTTGACCCTCTCTTGATCTCGCGTCGCGTAGATTTGAGATGAAGGAAGACACTGCTGATGAATAGCGCGCTCGCGGCTTCAGAAGTGGAACAGATTGGCCGTTACGATATCGGTACACAACGTATGGACCGGCGCTCGAAAACCGACAACGGCATGATGGGAGGTTGCAAGTCACTTTCGACGCCGGAGCTGTCCATTGGGGCACGGAACTGCAGCCTAGAGAAGTTGACACCACCTGTGGTGCTGGGAAACATGGTAGGTCGATCTCCTGCGATGCAAGAGGTGTTTTCAATGATTCGGAAACTGGCGCCAAGTTCGGCGCCTGTGCTAATCGGCGGACCAAGCGGAAGCGGCAAGGAACTGGTCGCCCGTGAGATCCACAATCTCAGCTCTCGTAGAAACGGTCCATTCGTCGCGATTAACGCGGCCGCGCTGCCGGAGAGCTTGATTGAGAGCGAATTGTTCGGCCACGAAAAGGGTGCGTTTACCGGGGCGACGGAGCGCCATGCAGGCTGTTTCGAGCAGGCTCACGGCGGAACGCTCTTTCTGGACGAGCTTGGCGAGATGCCTCGATCAGCGCAACCTATTCTGCTACGCGTTCTTGAAACGTTGCGCGTGCGGCGCTTGGGTAGCCGTAACGAGCTGGCCGTTGATGTGCGGCTGTTGGCCGCAACCAGCCAGCCGGCTGAGACCCACTTACGGGACGACATCTTCTACCGATTGAGCGTGTTTCAGATCCTCCTTCCTCCCCTTCGCGCACGCGCGGAAGACATATCGCTGCTCGCTCAAGTTATGGTTCAGTCCCTGAACCAAAAGAATGGAACTTTGGTGACAGGTATAGATTCCGAGGTCCTGGATGTCTTCACGGCGTATGAGTGGCCCGGAAATGTTCGGGAACTTCGGAATGTAATCGAACGCGCGACGATTGTCGCTGGTACTGGTACGCTTCGTCGGGAACATCTTCCGCCCGCTTTACTAGGACAGACCTTTGCGGCTGGGCCAACGGATAGAATCTCGATGGCTATGCTGCCAGGTGAACGGCTAGCCAAGGTCGAAGAAGCTTATATTGAGCTCACCCTGCGCTACGTGAGCAACAACATTGGGAAAGCAGCGGCCTTGCTGGGAATTAGTCCTCGCACGGTGCGGAACCGAATCGCTGTATTCAAAGAGACGCGGGGGCCGCAGACGCGAGCAGATATTCCGCTCCGCCTGACAGAACTCGGAGCGGCCGGGAAGCAGTCAATTGCCGCGGCGAAAGGAGCAGGAGCATGAGAGCGACCGAACAGTTACGACGGTGTGGCCAATCGATCTGGCTGGATTTTATCAGCCGAGGCTTGATCCGAAGTGGCGAATTGAAGGAAATGGTGGAGCACGGTGATCTGACCGGCGTCACCAGCAATCCGACTATCTTCGAGAAAGCCATCGATGGCGGACACGACTACGATCAGAGCCTTAGCCGGCTTATCGCTACCAACCCGCAACTTACTCCATATGAACTGTACGAACGAATGAGTATTGAAGACGTGCGTATGACGGCCGATGTCCTGCGCGGTGTCTATGATCACACTCATGGGGCCGACGGCTTTGTAAGTATCGAGGTCTCTCCTCACGTGGCGCATGATACGCACGCGAGTATTTCCGAAGGGATGAGGCTCTGGGAGGAAGTCGATCGTCCGAATCTCATGATCAAGATCCCAGCTACAGTCGAGGGCGTACCCGCTATTGAGCAATTGCTGGCGCAAGGAATCAACGTGAACGTGACGCTGATGTTCTCGCTGGCGCACTACAACGCAGTCGCGGCGGCGTTCCTGCGTGGCATTGAGCGGGCTCAAGATCCGACTCGCATAGCATCGGCGGCGTCGATCTTTGTGAGCAGGATAGATACGGCAGTCGATCTAGCCCTAGATAAGATTGGCACGCCTGAAGCATTAGCGTTGCGGGGCAAAGTGGCGATCGCCAACGCACGAGTGATTTACGCTCGGTTTCGCAAGCTGTTCTACAGCGCTCGATTCGCCGCATTGCAGTTACGGGGCGTGCGGGTACAGCGCGTTTTGTGGGGAAGCACCGGAACCAAGAACGCGGCGTATTCCGACGTACGTTACGTGGAGGAGTTGATCGGTAAGGACACCATCAACACCGTCCCTCCTGCCACGCTACAGGCCTTTCGGGAGCACGGACGGGTGCGTGGCTTGACCGTTGAAGAAGGGTTGGCCGAAGCCACGTTGATTCTCAAGCAGCTTTCGACGCTTGGCATAGATCTGGATACTATTGCCCAACAATTGCAAACTGATGGCGTGGCGGCATTTAGTTCGTCACTGAACAAACTATCACGCGCAATTGAAACCAAGCAGCACAGCATGGTGCATGCATGATCGCGGGAGAGTCAGGCCGCCTCTCGTGGCTCCTTACCAACCTGCCGAAACCTTCCCGAGACGACGTTTGCGCGAGGTGGCGACTTGTTCGCTCGCTGCCCGACCAAACGCGTATTCAGTACGCCGGGCGCAGCACGTCAGGCGTCGGATCTCAACCAAGTGCGAATCTTCCACAGGGTGCTCCTTGAAACACGCTTCGCGCAAGAGGTCAGCGTACGGTCGTGATCGATGAGATGTGTAGACATGTCACATTCGGATGCGATTGTTTTCTTCGGTGCGACTGGGGATCTTGCATACAAACAGATCTTTCCAGCGCTTCAATCTCTGATCAAACGACACGCTCTCGACATACCGATTATCGGCGTGGCGAAAGCAGGGTGGACTCTCGACCAGCTTAGAGCACGCGCACGCGAGAGCGTTGCCCAGCACTGCGGCGTTGACGAGGTCGCATTCGGCAAGTTGTCAGCGTTACTGCAATACGTGGACGGCGACTATCGCGAGGCGGGGACGTACGCGCAGTTGCGTAAACACCTCGGCAAGGCTCTTCGCCCGTTGCATTATTTGGCGATCCCTCCTAGCATGTTCGCTACTGTTGCGGATGGGTTGGCGCAAGCCGGCTGCACCGCAGAGGCGCGCGTTGTCTTGGAAAAGCCGTTCGGGCGCGATCCGAGGTCGGCCCGCGAGCTAAACAATACTCTTCATCGATTCTTCCCTGAGTCCGCTATCTTTCGCATCGACCATTTTCTTGGCAAGGAACCAGTCCAGAACATTCTCTACACGCGCTTCGCCAATCTGTTTCTCGAACCGATCTGGAACCGTACTCACATCCACTCCGTACAGATCACAATGGCGGAGAATTTCGGCGTCCAAGGTCGTGGACGCTTTTATGAGGAAGTCGGCGCGATTCGCGACGTGATTCAGAATCATCTGCTGCAAGTGCTGGCCTGCCTGACCATGGACCCACCGGCCGGGGAAGACAACTACGCGGTTCGAGATGAAAAGGCGCGCCTCCTAAAAGCTGTTCGACCGCTCGCGACTGCAGATGTCGTGCGCGGACAGTATCGCGGGTACCGGCAGGAACAAGGTGTGGCGCCGGCGTCTCAAGTGGAGACTTATGGAGCCGTCAAACTCTTCATCGATACTTGGCGATGGGCTGATGTACCGTTTTATATCCGCGCCGGCAAGTGCCTTCCGGTAACGGTCAACGAAGTGATCGTGACATTCAAGCGCCCTCCACTGGAGACATTCGCCGAGTGCGCTTCGGGCCTCGCGAACCACCTCCGGTTGCGCTTGAGCCCGGAAGTCATAATCGCCCTCGGGATGCGCACAAAGCTCCCTGGAGAACGAATGCTGGGAGAAGATGTGGAGCTGATCGCAACACATCAAAGCGGGGACGAAGTGACGCCTTACGAACGCCTGTTGGGAGACGCTTTGCGCGGCGACCCGTCGCTCTTCGCAAGGGAGGATGCGATTGAGGCGCAATGGAAGATCGTCGGTCCCGCGTTGGGGGACGTGACCCCGATCCATGAATATGCGCCGAATACCTGGGGACCAGTAGAAGCAGAGTCGATGATGGATCCCGTGGGCGGCTGGGTCGACCCGAAGGGTTCCCCTGCGCTCCGGTGATCGGTGACACCAATGAGCCGAAGAATCACAGTTTGGAAGACTCGCTGGGAGCAGTATGTCGTGCGGGAACGTAGACTATAAGCCGGAATCGAAGCCTTCCATGGACTTCACGGAGGTGATACATGCGCTCTCAAATCAAGCTCGGCCGCATTTTTGGCATCGAGATCGGTCTCCACTATAGCTGGTTTTTCATCGCGCTCCTGATCGTATTTTCGCTATTCCAGCAATTCCACGCAGAACACCAGGACTGGGGTAACGCCATCATCCTGACGCTTTCGATCGCGACAGGTCTCTTGTTCTTCGTTTCCCTGCTACTTCATGAGTTATCGCATTCCCTCTTTGCAAGGTCGCGCGGACTCCCGGTCAAAGAGATAACCCTTTTCGCACTCGGAGGAGTGTCACAGATTGAGAAAAGCCCTTCCAGTGCCAAAACTGAGTTCTGGATGGCGATCGTCGGTCCGTTGAGTAGTGCCTGCATAGGGCTCATCTGCTTCGGATTGCGCCTTATAGCAGGTCCGGTTTCCGGGCCGGCATACGTCATGCTCTCCTGGCTTGGCTATATAAACTTGGCTCTAGCCGTTTTCAATATGGTTCCCGGTTATCCTCTCGACGGGGGCCGCGTCCTTCGCGCCTTGATCTGGTGGAAGACTGGTGACGCAGTTCGTTCCACACGCATGGCAGCAAAAGTTGGCCAGGCGGTAGGAGGAGCATTTATTGCGCTCGGGATTGTGCGCTTCTTCGGAGGTGCCGGCTTCGGAGGCTTATGGATCGCTTTCATCGGCTGGTTCCTTCTGCAAGCTGCCCGCGAGAGCTATCTCCAGGTCGATCTTGCGCAGGCGTTCGAGGGGGTTACCGTCGCACATGTAATGGCGCGCGACTGTCAGACTGTGGATGGCCATCTAAATCTTCAACTCTTCGTCGACGAGACGCTCCTACGCACGGGAAATCGTTGCTTCGTCATTCTAGACAACAGCGGACTTGCCGGTATGGTGACGCCGCAGGAGATCAAGCAGATCGACCGCGCCCGCTGGCCTTACACAACACTGTTTGACATCATGCGACCTTTGGCGGAAATACGCACCGTCGCACCGGACACGCCGCTGAAAACGGCGCTCGAAATCATGGGTAGCCAGGACTTGAACCAGCTTCCGGTCGTTTCAGATCATCACGTGGATGGCGTCGTCTCACGGGCCCAGGTCCTCAACTATCTGCACACACGGGCCGAACTGAAAGTCTAAACTGATCAGAGATTCACAACAAGATCGAAAACCCAAAGAAATGATCCCCCCTTCCCCGCTCCTTAAACCAGGCAAGCAAAATGGAGACATTCTCCTCGGCGGCTTAGTTCCAAGCCGTCTCGCCACTGTCTTGACCCTGGGACGCTCTTCACATTTTCAAGACTGGAGCGGAATGCAGCCCGACTCAATGTTGTTGGATTTCAGACCCGCCCGCGGATTCAAACGGAGGCGGCGGACACACGGGCCGACCGTAGTAGTCGTACAGCCGACCCACATCGTCGTGATTCGGTCCAGCTTTCATCGTCGAAGAGAGAGTCCTCAACTCGCCCCACCTCCCCGTCGTTCGCGGCGATGTGATAGTCAAGCATGATGTAAAGACTTCGTAGCATATAACGTCCTTTGGTGCGGCCGGCCGTAGTCTCGGAGGAAGAGCTAACAGCCGGCCGTTGATCCCAGCGGCAACACACTACACCGCCAGGAACATCGTTCAGCCATTCCAGTCCCTGAGTAAAGGGCCGCAAGCGGCCGTCTCGGAGACATCGACACCGCCGGGTCGATTACGTGCTCCCGTCTGATCATTTTGAAGACTCGACATACTCGTGCCGCTATTTTGCATGATCATACAGTTTGCCCGGAGGGCGGCGTACTTCCGTAGAGCCGCGCTAACTCTTAGACAGACTAGCGAGGAGCTTCTGCGCTCTGCGGCGCGCCGCCGTGTCCTTCATCCTAGCGACTGTCTCCGAGGCCAACTCTAGATTCAACTCACATTCGATAGGCATCGCCCCCAGCATGCAGGTGCGAGCGCCACGGAGATGCTCCTGAGCAAACTCGGTTTCATCCGCTGGAGAGCAATCACCGATCACAGCAAGAAGGTCATCAAGCTTGTGAAGGCCCTGGAGATTTGCCGACCGCATCCTATCCTCTCTACTCAATTGATGTTTGACTACTCGCACCAGTTGCATCGCGGTCTCAATCGATTTCACTGCACGGGGTTCAAGTGTTTTTAACCCGAGCATTGAAATCGAATATGATCGTTTGCTTTCGTGCCCAACGGCCTTTTACAAGGCCGCGAATGCCAACCATAACCACGTCCCGTTAAGCACGATTTGCCTCATGCCCCGGTCTTCCAACTTTGACGGTATCGGAAGCAAGGTCAAGAGTGAGTCAAAAATAGACGCGACGTAATAAAGAAAACATCAACACAATCGATGATCCAAAAGGAGCGAATCGTGATCGTCGGTGTGGCCTATTTCTTGACGCCCTCTTGACGACGCTTCTCTTACACTGGTGGCAGCAGAACACACTTGGAAGGTGAACAGATCGACAGGTTCGTGATCTTCGCGCTAGGAGTAGCGCTGTGCGCTTTCCTGTCCTCGCGGTACGCGACGTAGCGAGTGCGACCGAAAGAACGGTGAAAAAGATCGACGCTATCACTAAGATTATCGTGCTGAAAACGGCCAATGGTACTGAACACACGGTCCACTTCTTGGACCGTCCCGTCAGCCACGGCGCCGAGTTGTCACCGGGCCTCGAAGCAACCGGGATCGCTGGAGCGTCACGACGCGCACCTTTGGGGTGGATCAAACAGAGTCGAGTTCTTCTGGAATCTACTGAAGCTGGACGAAGAATACTTGATCAAGAGTATGAGAGAATCAGTGTGCCAAGAAATCTGATCCACAGTTAGTCTCCGAGGAGGCTGCGGACCACGAGCGTTGATCCGTCGGTTCATCGGAAGATGCGCGGTCGGGATGGCTCCAGCAGCCGGAAGGCTAAAAGGAGTTGCTTAAGTCTACCCGCCGGCGCAGTTGACCGGGAGGGATTCTGATGCCCAGAAGGCAGAAATGAACACATTTAGCGCTGCTCCTCTCTGCATATCTGAATTGGAGTCTGTTATCTCGACGGCCGAGTTGAGCCGACGACCGCCGCACCCTCCAAACCACGCGGAGGAAAACCGGGCCTTGATCGCGTTGGCGCGGGAACTGGCTACCTCACCCAGCAGCATGTTACAGAAACTTGCTGAAACTGCCCTGACCCTATGCCGCGCACACTCGGCCGGAATCAGTCTTTTAGAGGAAGGCCGAAAGAGGTTCCAGTGGAAGGCCATCGCAGGGCAGTGGGCCGCTCACTTAGGAGGTGGAACACCACGCGGCTTTGGCCCGTGTGGCACCGTTGTTAGATCGCGACGTCGCGCTGCTGTTTTCACATCCCGAGCGTCATTTCAGCTACTTGGCTGACGTAACGCCTTGCATTGATGAGGGATTGTTGCTTCCCTTTTACGTGGACGGCGAGGGCGTCGGTACGATTTGGGTGATCGCCCACGACCAAAGTGTCCGCTTCGATTCCGAAGACGTTCGCGTGATGACTAGCCTAGCCAGTTTCGCGTCGACGGCATATCAGGCCTTGGTGTCCCTGGAACGCAAACTGGAGGCAGAGGCGCAGCGAACCCAACTCCTTCAAGAGACCGACAAGCTGCAGAAGGCTTTGCTGAATTCCATCTCTCATGACTTGCGCACGCCACTTGCCTCCATCATCGGAGCTCTGGACAGCGTTCTAGAAGATTGGAAAGTGCTGGATGTCCATACGCAACACCTATTACTCGAGACGGCCCAAGGCTCAGCTAGGCGGCTGAGTCAGCTCGTGCAAAACTTACTTGACATGACCCGCCTCGAAGGCGGTGCGCTACATCTCAACATCGTGCGATGCGATGTACAAGATGTTATCGGCACGGCTATAAGGCAGCTCGGGGAGGCCGCACGGCAACGACAGATTACCGTCGATGTCGCGGCGGAGCTGCCGCTCGTGCCTTTGGATTTTGTGCTTATTGTGCAGGTGGTGGCGAACCTTCTGGACAACGCCCTTAAGTACTCCGAAAGCCTTGCGCCTGTCCAGGTTGGGGCTCAGATCGCGCAGGACCAATTGCAGGTTCGCATTTCCGATCGCGGAAAGGGGATTCGGGAGGAAGATCTCGATCGCGTATTCGATAAGTTTTACCGCGAAACGTCGGCGGGACCACCCGGAGCAGGGCTGGGCCTTTCCATCTGCAAAGGACTTGTAGAAACCCACGGCGGACGCATCTGGATGGAACGCCGTCCGGAGGGCGGGACCGTTGCTGCGTTCACGTTACCGTCCGGTGGAGAACAACGAAACCACGCAGGGAAGAATAGTGTGTAGGGGGTCGATAGGCCAGCAAAGGTTGCAGAAAAAATGTGGGGCGGCCCCGCTCCGTGGTTTGATCCGGCGATTCATCAAACAGGTACCCTTTAAGTATGATGAATCGAAGAATTTTATTAGGTAGCACCAGCGCGCTTCTCGTCCAGGCCCTCCTATCAAACGCTCAGACCGCCAGCGGAAGGAAGATCGTATTTGAACACGACCTGCCGGATCTGAATTTGAAAGGCTGGTCCGTTACGGTGGTAGAAGTTTCGTACGCGCCAGGCGAGAGCTCGGGTGCACACCGCCATCCCGGTATTACGGTCGCCTATGTTCTCGAAGGCGAAGTACGGTCGAAGGTCGGAGACGATCCCGAAAAACTTTACAACGCCAGGCAGATGTTTCTTGAGACTCCGAATCAAGTCCACGCGGTTTCCCGCAACGCAAGTACAACCAAGCCTGCAAGACTCCTGGCTGTGATGATGGCGGAAAAAGGAAAGCAGCTAACGACACCCGCTTAGGAGACGATTCATGGAACCGAGATTGGATGCTTACAAGCGCGTCCCGGGTGCGCTGCCTGCGATGCGGGGTTTGGAAAACTTGGTGCGAGAATCCGGTCTTGAGGCTCCGCTGTTGGAACTAGTTCGGATTCGCGCTTCGCAGATGAACGGTTGTGCCTATTGCCTCGACATGCACTCCAAGGACGCGCGGGCTGCCGGGGAGACCGAGCAGCGACTGGACACGTTGAGCGCCTGGCGCGAGACGGCGTTTTTCACGGATCGTGAACGGGCGGCGCTCGAATGGACTGAATCGGTCACCGACGTCGCGCACGCTCATGTTCCGGACGCTACCTATGAGCGCGTACGCAAGCTTTTCACCGAAGCGGAGTTGGTGAACCTGACTATGGCTATCGTGGCCATCAACGGTTGGAATAGGATCGCAATCTCGTTTAGGATGGTCCCGGGAGCTTATCAGCCGAAGAAGAGCTAAGTTCCGCGGAGCGTTGAGGTAGCCGTTCGGACTCCCTTGACTGAAATGACTGGTTGGTCAAGGGCCGCTCCCCCTTGCGGTCGATGCGTCGGGTCTGTCCGCGTCCTTAACCGAACGGGCTGGACCGCCGCACCACTACACGGTCGTTCCTGAATTCAGCCTGGGTTCGCTAGGGCTCCGTCCGTAGGCGAAATCCCACACCCGGTTCGGTAGCGATATGGCTGGGGCGCGCCGGGTCAGCTTCTAGCTTTTGACGGAGAGAGCCGATCGTGGTTCGCAGGAGTTGTAGAGTTCCGATGTCATGCCCACCCCAAACGTCGCTGGCAAGTTGGTGCTGTGTCATGAGCTTGCCGGCATTCAGAACGAGGACTCTTAACAGTCCGTACTCAGGGTCGGTGAGTTGGATTTGGTTATTGCCGATTCTTACTGTTTGGCGGCTCAGATCGACCACAAGATCGCCGGCCTCGAATACGGATTCTCCTTGGATCGTGGTCCGAAGCAGGGCTGTTCGGACGCGCTCGAATAGCTCCTTAGGCTGATACGGCTTAGTCAGGTAGTCATCCGCGCCCGCATCCAGCGCGGCGATCTTGTCAAGGTCCGCACTCCGAGCCGAAAGAATGATGATCGGTGTCTGCGTCGAGCGGCGTAGACGCTGGGTGACTTCGATTCCATCTATATCGGGTAACCCGAGATCCAGAAGGATCACATCCGGCTCCAGCACCGAAGCGGTTCGGAGAACATCAGCGCCGGTACCCGCCTCGTAGACCGAATGGCCTCTGGCACTCAGTTGCGCATTTAAGACATGGCGCATCGCTACCTCATCATCACCGACCAGGATGATCGCGCCATCGTCGTAATTCTGCATCTTGAGTCCTTGCCCCATCTAAAACAAATCATACCGACTCTGATGTCCAAGAGTCATCAAAAAATAGCCAGCGTCCGTCAAGAAGTCGTCAACGTCTGACGGAGCTGACGGAGCCGCCGGAACGCCGTCACCCGAAGCGTCTCTCCCGAGATCGCAAAAGAACTAGGTCTGAGGATTTCGCGCCGTAGCCTCGGTGCCCAAACTGTACGCCTGACGGGCAGATGCGGCCACTCCCGGCACATGATCTTTGGTTTCCTCTTTGTCAGGCCTTGAATGGCATATAATCGAGTTCGCGGGTCAGTACTAGGCAAGTACTAGCCCGCGCCCGGGGCTCATACTGCTGCGGATTCGGTCGGTGAGCTTACCATGATGTAGCGCGGGGGAACCACGCCGAGGTGTCACCGGGATGAAGGGTTTACGAGATGGGCCAGCGGTGACCGCTATGAACTCCCGAGAGCAGCAGGCTGAGGAACTTCTCAGGGAGTTTCAAGAGCGCGAGCAGCGGATCCGCTCTATTCTTGAGACCGCGCTGGATGCCGTTGTTACGATGAATCCCGCAGGTCAAATTACTGGATGGAATGCGGAAGCTGAAAGAATCTTCGGCTGGTCTCGGCAGGAAGCAGTCGGCAGACGGATGTCCGACACCATCATCCCTCCACAGTATCGGGAAGCCCACGAGCGGGGTTTGCAAAGGTTTCTCCACACAGGGGACGGACCGTTGTTGAACAAGAGAATAGAGATCACTGCCGTTCACCGTACTGGCCGCGAATTCCCCGTAGAGCTGGCAATCTCCTCTGCAAAGATAGCGGACGCGTGGACTTTCAGCGCCTTCGTCCGCGACATCTCAGACCGCAGACAAGCTGAGGAAGCGCGGGAGGAGGCGAACCGCGCCAAGAGCGAATTCCTGATACTTCAAGCAGCCGACAAGCTTCAGCAGTCCTTATTTAATACGGTTTCGCATGACTTGCGAACGCCCCTCGCGTCAGTCATTGGCGCCCTAAGTAGCGTATTGGAGGATGGGGCGCTGCTCGACGCGCTCACACAACAAAAACTTTTGAAAACCGCGCAGGACGAAGCACGAAGGCTAAACTGGCTAGTTCAGAACTTGCTCGACATGACCCGCTTGGAAGGCGGTGCGATACGAATGAAAACCCAGCCTTGCAATGTGCATGATGTGGTCGGTGCGGCACTGCGCCAACTTGGCGAAATGGCTCAGAGCCACCCCGTCTCAGTTACCATTGCTCCCAACCTGCCCTTAGTACCGATGGACCATGTTCTGATCGTGCAAGTGCTGGTGAACGTCCTGGATAACGCGTTGAAATATTCTCCAGGTGAGACGCCTGTCGAAATCGAGGCCCAGACGGACGCTGACCATCTGGAAATTAGGATCCTTGATCGCGGGAGAGGAATTCCAGAGGAAGAGCTCGAACGCGTGTTTGATAAGTTCTTTCGTGGGGCGTCGCCGGGAGCCTCCAAAGGGACTGGCCTTGGCCTTTCGATTTGCAAAGGATTCGTGGAAGCCCATAACGGCAGAATCGTCGCGAAGAACCGGCCGCACGGGGGAGCGGAGGTGGCCATCTTCCTACCAGTTAAGACAAGTCAATCGGCGATGCGGACTGCGGGTGCCGATCATTGACAACTGAATTCTAAGTCCAATCCCAAATCGCCGAGTACGACGTCGAGATAAGTACCCAGTGTCGCCAGATCACAATGATCAGACAACTTTGTCCCAGCCGAGTTGGCATGACTGGTCGCATCGTGTCACTGATTCGCCGATCAGTGCGAGCGGTTTCGGCGACCTGGCGTTTTCTTGCGCATGCCGCGGCATCCGCCGACGTTTGCGTGCACGATGTGTGCGCGGGTCAAGTCCAAGCGCGACCGCAGATGTCGAGAGCGGCCTAGTGACCCGCGATATTGACTCTCGCGCGAAGCTGCGCCCAAGGGAGCTTCGTCGCTTCCAAAGGTTCCATCCGTTTTCGGGAAATCCTAACATTACAACAATCTGGAGAATCTGCTTTCGTTCAAATCGCAATCCAGTTGGTTCAAATAGATGGAGTTCGGACACAGTTCTGGCACAATGGAAAAGCAGCGGCGCTCGCGCCATGCTCGGTCGGCGAAAAGACAAGAATGCTGCGTTACTGCCCAAGCAGCCGATAGTCGGTGAATGCGGCGCGGACTATCACTAGGCGACCGACTCGAAGAAATGCTATGTTGAGCTTTTCCCGTTAGTTACGGTTGCTGGAACGGGGGCCGAAAGCGCCAGCGGGCCGGCGACGTTTAACCATGGACAATCAATTCTTCGAAAAGCCCATCCTTAATTCGCCGTATAACTATCCGATTCGTCACTGGGAGCTTGATGCTCAGGGTCAACCCACACAGCAGATCATCGAAACTCGCCGCCGCGCTGAGTTCATCACGCCCATTCCTAAGCCTCGCAAGCGCACGAGCGTAGCGCAGCAGCAACAGATCGTTTTCGACGAAGGCAAGGGGCTTTCTACCGAGAAGCAACAGTACGACCCGACTTCGGCCGTCATAAACGAGCTCCGCCATTACGTTGACCAGTGGCGTGGCCTTCCCAACCCAAACGACTGGAAGGTCACGCCCGACACTCAACGTCTGCTCCAGCACTGGCGGCATCACAAGTTCACCGATATTCGGCCCTTCTTTTGTCAGATCGAAGCTGTGGAAACTGCCATCTGGTTGACCGAGGTTGCGCCGCAACTGGGCAAGACCGGCAAACGGTTTCTGGAACACCTCGCTGACGCGAACAATGGGGCAAACCCGGAACTGATGCGTTTCGCCCTGAAGCTCGCCACTGGTGCCGGTAAGACGACCGTGATGGCCATGATTATTGCCTGGCAGACGATCAACGCCGTCCGCCAGCCCGGTAGCACCAGGTTCACCCGTGGCTTTCTTGTTGTGACGCCGGGTCTAACTATCCGCGACCGGCTCCGGGTACTCCAGCCCAACGACCCGGACAGCTACTACAAAGACCGGGAGTTGGTTCCCGGCGACATGGTCGGCGAACTTGATCGCGCCAAAATCGTCATCACGAACTATCACGCCTTTATGCTTCGTGAGCGCCTTGAACTTTCCAAGGGAGGCCGCTCCCTGCTGCGGGGTCGCGGAGAGGATCTGCACACGCTGGAAACCGAGGGGCAGATGATCCAGAGAGTAATGCCCGGCTTAATGGGCATGAAAAACATCCTAGTGCTCAATGATGAGGCGCATCATTGTTATCGTGCCAAGCTCGAGGTGGATGAAGTAGGCGATTTAAAGGGCGATGAAAAGGAAGAGGCAAAGAAAAACAACGAGGCCGCGAGCGTGTGGATCTCCGGCCTTGAGAGTGTCAAGCGCAAGCTCGGCATAACTCGGGTGATGGATCTGTCGGCAACACCTTTTTTCCTCCGAGGGTCGGGTTACGCCGAAGGAACCCTTTTCCCGTGGACGATGAGCGACTTCTCGCTCATGGACGCGATCGAATGCGGAATCGTGAAACTCCCGCGGGTGCCGGTTGCCGACAACATTCCCGGCGGGGAGATGCCGAAGTTCCGAAACCTCTGGGAACACATTCGGACGAAGATGCCCAAGAAGGGTCGCGCCAAGGCCGAGACACTTGATCCACTCAGCCTCAACAACGCCACGCTGCTCACTGCCGCGCTGGATGCCCTCTATGGTCACTACGCGAAGACGTACGAACTGTGGAGTAAAGCTGGGGTTCAGGTTCCTCCCTGTTTCATCATCGTGTGTAACAACACCTCCACATCCAAGCTGATATACGACTACATCTCCGGTTTCCATCGAACAAATGAGGACGGCACAACCACACTGGAGAATGGGCGGCTCGCGCTGTTTCAGAATTTTGACGAGCACGGTAACCCGCTCGCTCGGCCGCGCACGTTGTTAATCGATAGCGAGGAAATCGAATCTGGAGACGCGCTGGATGATAATTTCCGCAGCATGGCTTCCGACGAAATCGAACGCTTTCGCCGCGAGATTGTCGAACGCACCGGCGACCCCCGCCAGGCCGAAAACATCACCGATCAGGAACTGCTCCGGGAAGTCATGAACACTGTGGGCAAACAGGGTCGGCTTGGTGAATCGATCCGATGCGTCGTGTCGGTGTCGATGCTCACGGAAGGTTGGGACGCAAACACCGTCACCCACGTTCTCGGCGTGCGAGCGTTCGGCACACAGCTTCTCTGTGAGCAGGTGATTGGACGGGCGCTCCGCCGCCAGTCTTACGACCTCAACGAAGATGGTCTATTCAACGTCGAATACGCGGACATCCTCGGGATTCCCTTCGATTTCACCGCCAAACCAGTCATCGCTCCGCCGCAACCACCTCGGGAAACCATTCAGGTAAAGGCCGTCCGCCCCGACCGCGACTCGCTCGAAATCCGTTTCCCACGCGTTGCTGGCTACCGAGTGGAACTGCCCGAAGAGCGCCTCACCGCCACATTTAACGACGATTCCATTCTTGAGCTGACCCCCGATTTGGTCGGCCCGTCCGTCACAAAAAATGAAGGGATCGTCGGCGAGGGAGTCGAACTCAGCTTAGAGCACCTGGATGACATGAGGATATCCACAGTGCTGTTCCATCTGACCAAACGGCTTGTGTACACCAAGTGGCGCGATTCGGGCGAAGACCCTAAGTTATATTTATTTGGGCAACTCAAGCGCATTACAAAGCAGTGGCTTGATACCTGCCTGGTTTGCAAGGGCGGCACTAAACCGGCGCAGCTCCTGTATCCGAACCTTGGGAACATGGCCTGCGAACGGATCACCGCCGCGATCACCCGCTCCCTAGTAGGAGCGAGCCCCATTAAAGCCGTCCTCGATCCCTTTAACCCCACCGGCTCAACCGCTTCCGTAAAGTTCAACACGTCGCGAACAGATCGCTGGCAGACCGACGCGCGCCGGTGCCACGTAAACTGGGTGATTCTCGATAGCGACTGGGAGGCTGAATTTTGCCGCGTTGCCGAATCCCACCCGCGGGTGAAGGCGTACGCCAAGAATCACAACCTCGGCCTGGAAGTACCCTATCGCTACGGTGCCGAAATGCGAAGGTACCTTCCCGACTTCGTCGTACTAGTGGACGACGGGCGTGGTGACAACGACCTGCTGCAATTGATTGTCGAGATAAAAGGTTACAGGCGTGAAGATGCCAAGGAGAAGAAGGCAACGATGGAAATCTACTGGGCGCCGGGCGTGAACAACAGCCGCCAGTATGGCCGCTGGGCATTCGCAGAGTTCACCGACGCTTACATGATCCAGGCTGACTTCGAAGCCAGAGTCGAATCCGAATTCAACAAGATGATCGAATCCGTCTCCTCGCGGGTCAAGGTTTAGTATGGCGAAGAAAACATCGAAACCCAAGAAAAGGAAGACCGTCACAACGCTCAAACACGAGGAGGCTTCGCGCAAGAATATTCCCACCGCCGAATTCCAGTCCGTGATGCACCAGGCGGAACAGAGCCCTGTCCGTGTGGCGTACGAGCGGCGCAATCGCGACTTGGACCCGCAGTTGGTCTGGCGCGGAAAGGATGAGCAGGACTGGTCCGATCTAGTTACGCACGCACCGCCGATCTACATCCAGGAAAAAGTTCATCCCAAAGTTTTGATTGACGACCTGCTACGCCGGAGCGCGGCTGACCGGAAAGCCATCCAGGATCAAATCGACCTTTTTGCTGATTTCAATGGCGTGCCCGAGGGGAACGCCAAAACCGAGTTCTATCAGCACGATGCTAACTGGACCAACCGCATGATTCTGGGGGACAGCCTTCAAGTAATGGCGTCGCTGGCAGAAAGGGAGGGTTTGCGGGGGCAGGTTCAGTGCATCTACATCGATCCGCCCTACGGAATCAAATTCAACTCCAACTTTCAATGGTCCACCACCAGCCGGGACGTGACCGACGGCAGAACCGACCACATCACGCGCGAACCAGAACAGGTAAAGGCGTTTCGAGACACTTGGCGCGATGGGATTCATTCGTACCTGACGTACCTTCGCGATCGCCTCACTGTGACCCGGGATTTACTGGCACAATCTGGATCGATTTTCGTCCAGATCGGCGACGAAAATCTTCATCGCGTCCGCTCGTTATTGGATGAGATATTCGGCGCGGCAAATTTCGTATCACTGATCACGCTACAGAAGGCGGGTTCCACCTTTTCGCAATACCTTGGCGGGGTTGCCGACTTCGTGCTTTGGTACGCAAAAGACCGAGACAGCGTGAAGTACCGTGAGTTGTTCGCCCAACGCGATGTCAGTAACGATGAGTTCGGCAGGTTTTCGATAGCTCAGATAGATGTAACGACGCGGGTTCCGATCACCGAGCTTAATCGCACTCCCACGTCTGATGAGCTTGTCGCGCCCGATCCGCTGCAATCAGCGTCGGCTGGACGTGAGAAAGGAGAGGGCGCAGCGAGTTGGTTCCCGGTGCCAATCGGCGGCGAAGTGTTTCGGCCAACGATGCAGAGCCGGTGGAAGACCAACGAAATCGGGATGAGCCGACTCCTCAAGGCGGATCGCGTGATTGTTCAAAAGAAGTCAATCCGCTATGCGAGGCGGTACAAAGACTTCTCGGTGTCGGTGCTCACGAATATCTGGGGTGACTTGGCTGGGGCAGCGGACAAGGTCTATGTCGTGCAGACGAGTTCACGGATCGTAGAACGGTGCATGTTGCTATCGTCCGACCCGGGGGACCTCGTGCTCGATCCGACCTGCGGTTCGGGCACGACGGCCTACGTAGCAGAAGAGTGGGGACGGCGCTGGATAACCATCGACACCTCGCGTGTTGCACTCGCGCTTGCGCGCGCGCGAATTATGGGTGCCCGTTATCCCTACTACCTCCTCGCGGACAGCAAGGACGGTCAGCAGAAGGAAGCCGAAATTACGCACTCGGTTCCATCTGAGGTACCCACTCACGACAACATACGTCAGGGTTTCGTCTATCAGCGCGTGCCGCACATCACCCTCAATTCGATTGCACACAACGCGGAGATCGATGTGATCTGGGAAAGGTTTCAAGAGACGCTCGAACCGCTGCGTAACCAGCTTAACCAGGCGATGGGGAAGGCCTGGGCCGAGTGGGAAATGCCCCGCGAGGCAGAAGACCCTTGGGATTCCGTAAATCAAGAACTGTTCTATGAGGCAAAGGCTAACCAATCTCGCGACAAAGAGGAGAATGCCAAGAGAGTCCGTGATTGTCTGAAGGCGATCAATCACAACCTCAAACGCGACTACAGCCTTGAAACCCTGCCGGCGCGCCCCGCCGATCCGTGGCCCGAAGCCGCACGGAAGTTACACGCAGAATGGTGGCAGCAGCGCATCGCGCGTCAGAAGGAAATTGACGCCTCCATCGCGGCCAAAGCCGATTTCGAATATCTCCATGACCAGCCTTACGACGACAAGCGCAAGGTGCGTGTTGCTGGGCCGTTTACCGTCGAGAGTCTGTCTCCGCACCGCGTGCTGGCCGTCGATGAAAACGATGAACTGATTGACGGAGCTTTGAAATCAGAGAGCGGTGACGAACAAGGATTTGTCCAGATGATCCTGGAAAACCTCAAGACCTCCGGGGTCCAACAGGCGCACAAGGAGGACAAAGTCGTGTTCTCTTCTATCACTCCCTGGCCCGGCGATCTGGTTTGCGGTGAAGGAAGGTATATTGAGGGCACGGCAGGCTCCGATGCCGAGAAACGTGCCGCTATTTTTATCGGTCCGGAATTCGGCACGGTCTCACGCCCCGACTTGGTGGCTGCCGCCCGCGAGGCCGGCGACGCCGGTTTCGACGTACTGATCGCCTGCGCCTTCAATTTCGATGCTCGCTCTACAGAATTTGATAGGCTCGGCCGCATCCCCGTATTGAAGGCGCGCATGAATGCGGACCTGCACATGGCGGACGACCTCAAGAATACCGGCAAGGGCAATCTTTTTGTTATTTTCGGTGAGCCCGATGTCGACGTTCTGACGGCAACAGACGGGCAGATCCAGGTAAAAGTGAACGGCGTGGACGTGTTTCACCCTAATACCGGCGAAGTCCGCAGCGACGGGGCAGAGGGGATCGCCTGCTGGTTAATCGACACGGATTACAACGAGGAGAGCTTCTTCGTTCGCCACGCATATTTCTTGGGAGCGAACGATCCGTATAAGTCGCTCAAGAACACGCTCAAGGCCGAGATCAACGAAGAAGCCTGGGCGACGCTGAACAGCGACATTTCCCGGCTCTTCGACAAGCCGAAATCCGGGCGGATCGCCGTAAAGGTTATCAACCATCTAGGCGATGAAGTGATGAAAGTATTCCGCGTGGATTGATGGAATTTCGCATTGCCGACACATTCACGGACAGCCTCGCCAAACTAACCGGCGACGAGCAGAAGACCGTAAAGACTACGGCATTTGATCTTCAGGTGAACCCGGCGCATCCGAGTCTGCAATTCCACAAACTCGACAAACCGAAGGATCGCCGATTCTGGTCGATTCGAGTGAATAGCGATGTTCGGCTGATCGTGCACAGGACCGAGTCCAGCCTTTTGCTCTGCTACGTCGGGCACCATGACAACGCTTACCAGTGGGCAGAGCGGCGGAAGCTCGAGACCCACCCAAAGACCGGTGCAGCGCAGTTCGTGGAAGTCCGGGAGACTGTTCAGGAGATCACAATTCCAAGGTATGTAGAGGTGGCGCAGCCGTCTGTTGCCAGGCTCGCGCCTCCAAAGCCACCGCTATTTGCCGGCATCTCGGAAGACGAGTTGCTAGGGTACGGCGTACCGGCCGAGTGGCTGGGCGATGTGCGGCGTGCCAATGAGGATACGCTGCTGGAGCTGGCGGATCACTTGCCAAGCGAGGCTGCGGAGGCGTTGTTGGATTTGGCCACAGGAGTTACGCCAAAGGTCACCAAGCCGACAGCCACGAGCGTTGATCCGTTCGCGCATCCCGATGCCCAACGGCGTTTCCGCGTCATGGCCAACGTCGAGGAGCTGGAGCGTGCCCTCGATTACCCTTGGGACAAATGGACCGTTTTCCTTCATCCAGCCCAGCGCACCTTGGTTGAGCGCGACTTCGGTGGTCCGGCGCGAGTGGCGGGTTCGGCAGGCACAGGGAAAACTATCGTTGCACTGCATCGCGCCGTCTCTCTGGTTCGAGCGCACCCGGACGCCAGGGTGCTGCTCACGACCTTCTCCGATACGCTGGCGAATGCGCTACGGGCGAAACTCCGGGGACTGATCAGCAATGAACCGCAGCTTGGGGAACGACTTGAGGTTCATTCGATGAACGCTATCGGACGGCGGTTATACGAGGCGAACCTCGGCCATCCTAAGATCGCGTCCCGCGAAGTGCTACGAGAACTGTTGAAGGAAGCTGCCGGAGCGGCAGAAGGACATAAGTTCTCTCTCCAATTCCTGCTGACGGAATGGGAGCAGGTAGTTGACGCCTGGCAGCTCGAATCCTGGGACTCGTACCGTGACGTGGTGAGACTCGGACGTAAAACGCGGTTACAGGAAGCTCAGAGAGCGGCGCTCTGGGCGATGTACGAACGCGTTCGATCCGTGCTCAAGGCGCGCGGTTTGGTCACCTACTCGGATGTGTTCAGCCGGGTGGCGGTGAAGCTTAGAGAAATCGTACATCCGCCGTTTGGATTTGCGGTGGTTGACGAGGCCCAGGATGTCAGTGTTCCGCAATTGCGATTTCTCGCGGCTCTCGGGGCGGGTCGCCCGAATAGCCTTTTCTTCGCAGGTGACTTGGGACAACGGATTTTCCAGCAGCCGTTCTCCTGGAAGGCGCTGGGCGTCGATGTTCGGGGGCGTTCGTCTACGCTTCGAATCAACTACCGAACGTCGCATCAGATCAGGACGCAGGCCGATCGGCTGCTGGGCCCTGAAGTATCCGACGTGGACGGCAATAAGGAGGAGCGGAAGGGCACGATTTCCACATTCAACGGTCCACAGCCAGACATTACAGTGCTGGATACTTCGCAGGAAGAGATCAATACCGTTAGTCGATGGCTGGTGGAACGGACCAAAGAGGGGATCGTGCCACATGAAATCGGGGTATTCGTTCGCTCCGCGGCCCAACTGGACCGGGCTCGCGCAGCAGTCGAAGATGCGAAGCTTCCCTACAAGGTGCTCGACGATCATGTCGAAACCACTACCGGGCGTGCCTCAATCAGTACAATGCACCTGGGTAAGGGCCTGGAATTCCGCACCGTCGTCGTGATGGCCTGTGACGACGAGATCATTCCGTCGCAGGAACGGATCGAGACAGTCGCAGACGATGCAGACCTTGAAGAGGTCTACAATACCGAACGCCATCTGCTGTACGTCGCTTGCACCCGCGCAAGGGATCACCTCCTGGTCACGAGCGTCGAACCGGCGTCGGAATTCCTAGACGATTTGCGGAATTGAGGTTACGCTACCCCGTTGGTTTAGTGAAGACCAAAGTCCCGAAAGAGCGATTTGCTGCTGACGGCTATAGTAGCGGCTCCCACCCTCTAGAGCCACTTGCCGCCCTTCCGGCAGAGTTTAAGGATGCGCTATCGGAGGGCGATATATTCGGGACCGCCTCTGTCAACGTCGAAAAACAGGGCGTGGTACTTGGGCATTTGCTTCAGTCGATCGGCGATTTTTGATCTCGACGCAGAATCGCCTGATTGCTTAGCGAGTATCTTTGCATCCTGATCGGTGACGCGAAGCGCCAGATAGTTGCCGATAGCGGAGAAAAGAGAAGGCTGAAAGTCACGCGCTTCTTGTGAGGCGATGATGAGCAGAATGCCGTACTTGCGGCACTCCTTCGCTATCGTCGGAATGAGCTTAAGGCGGCTGGCGCGGTGGGCTTCGTCAATGACGACAGCGTGGGTGAGGCGATGCTGTTCACCACGCGCGAACATCGACTGATAAATATTGTGTAATACAAAAGATGAGAAAGCGTTCTGAAGGCTTTCATTCTGAGTAGTGTGGATGCGGATAACAGTGGCCTTTAAAATCTCAAGCGGGCTTGAAGCGGAGCCCGCGGAGGAGAAGAACCCGTAGTCGTTGAGTTCGCGCAGCCGCAGCAGAAGCCGCTTGTCGGGGCACCCGGACTCGAGCTTGTCATAGACCAACTGAAACGGCGGTGTCTCGATACCTATATTTACGCCGTCGCAGCCGGATTGCTTGTAGGCCTCCTTAACCGCATCGCGCAGGTACTCAAGCTGCAAGTCGCCCAGATCGGGAAAGATGGAGCTGAAGATATCGCGAATCATGCCCGCATTGTCGATGTAGGCCATAGGGTGCGACCTGACAACGTGCATCGGATTGAAGCCGAGACCGTTGTAGTCTATGAAGTTCAGCACTCCGAGCCTTTGTTCAAGACGATCGTCGATGTCCTCGTGATACGAGAAAACGATGGGAGTGATGCCTTTTTCGACTAGTTGCGTGCATACGTTCACTAGCGCATGAGTCTTACCCATCCCAGGTAGGCCGACAACCATCAAATGGGGGTTTGTGCGAATACCAAGGTTCCAACATACGGGTTCCTCGGTTCTCTTTGAGGTACCAAGGATCACAGCTACAACGGTTGGCACTTCCGGTACGGTCCCCGCGATTTCGGTATCGGCTAACGGCGTGGGTTCATCGGCGTTAGTCGAATTCGGGATGGTGGGCGGCGAGATAGGTTCCATCTCAGGCTCGCGAATACCGTCATGGCGGACCTGAGTATCTGGCATTTGCGCCGGCCCGAATAAGAACACTTCGGTATCACTGCCGGCATAAATGGACTCGGGTGCAGCGGGAGTGAAATCTGGACAGAAGATGTAACCTCGATGCGAAGAGTCTGAAGTGGGATCTGAAAGTGAATACTTCGCCCCAGCTTCGAGCATCTTGTCGATCTCTTCGGTAATGCGAAGATATGCGATCTCGTCGAGATAATGCCGACGAGCCTTGTCAGCGTAAAAGCGGAAGATACGCGCGAGACGGGCACGGCGCGGGGCAAGTTCCGCGACGGAAGAAAGTTCTGACGGAAAATACTGCTCCAAAAAACGCTTGATGGTGGCTTCGGTCTGACCCGAGATATGATCGCAAAGGTCCTGGTCTCGAGCCGAACGCAAATAGCGCCGGTACTTGACCTCAATCGCTTGGAACTGAAACGCACCGCGCTTTGGAAGCGAGACGAAAAGGAGGTCGCCACGACAATTGGAATCCTCCGGGTTTTGTCGAAGCGGCAGGAGCTCTGGCACGTCGTCGAGTGGAATGAAGAATCCATTTTGAAGCACGGGCCAATCGGAACTTGGCGACGCAGTCCGGGAATTGGTGAAAACCAGCGACAGTGCGATCAATTCACCAGCGGCCGTGGAAGGTCCAGCGAGCCGCATCGCCATGCGCCCGCTGAGCCCTTTCAGCTCTCGCAGGAGAAACTCGCAGTTCCGTCGGCTGGTGCTCAGGCCCATTTCCGTAAGCGCGCCTTCGAGGAGACTCATGACCTCTTCAAAGTTTGCCGTCGAGGTAATCAGTTGGAAGGCTCCAAGGTCTTCCCGTTCAGGCACGCAGTCTATCACGTAAGCGTCGTAGACCTGCTGCGCAGCGCGAGGAGAGTCGAAATATTCGATTCCCGCGTTTCGATCGATTGTAATAACCCAATCGCTGATGCCGTGGAGCCTCTCGAACATCTCGTGCTGTTCGGGTTTCAGGACGGTTCGAAGAACCGGCCACTGGTCGGGAGCAGCACCTAAGTTGCGCACGACGGCCCCGTGAATGGCCTTGTGAATGCGATGGAGACGATCGGACAACCCGGGGCCGGCTGGATGCTTATCGCCGCGCATCTCAGGCGGGTAGAAGGTTAGCCAATTCGGCTCGGGCTCGAAGGAGAACTGTCGCTGCATCGGTGCGGCGAGCCCAAATACTTCCCAAGGGCGTGGGACTTGAATCTCGTCAGAGATGACGGCGTTCACGTTGGCTACGAAAGAATCGAAGGCAACTGAGATATGCGCAGCTGCCGTCGGCTCTGGGAGATCGGCGGCGCGTTTAGCCCACCGGAGCTTCGGTACGGGACTGCCGTTCAGAGAAGGATGGCTCTCGAACATCCACCGGTCTTCGCGAGGAATAAATCCGGCACCGGAGCGGCGACGCTCGCTGGTTTCCGTGAGGAATCGCCCTGCGACGGATTTCTGCTCTGGTGACGGGTAGAGTTGAAGCTCGAAGCTGAGTGACAGGGCTGCTTCATCGTCGCTCGTGGATATAGGGTCGAATCGGGTTCCGAGGGCTCGCGCGAGCGTCACTCCATCGCCCGACCGCAGAGCGTTTATGTGGATGGTTTGGTAACCCTCGTGCAATTCGAGGTAGCGAGTAATTTCCTTCGAGAGGATGCGGGAGGTCGCAGGCGAGGACGCCGCGGCGGAATCGTCCGCGCCGAGGGCTTTTGCCATTTGGGAAATGGCGGCCTTTGGCTCACGATCTGAGTCGGAAACCATGGCCACAGCATGGAATCCAAGCATATCCCCGAAAACGAAGCTTTGGTTCGGTTCGAGGCCTGGTAGACATGCAGGAAATGCAGCTCCGTCGAGAGGAGCCAGAGCTTTGACGAGGCGTTTGCGGGTCACTTTTTCCGTATAGCGAGCATACCGGGCTAATGCGTCATAGCCCGCGTGCCAAGCCACACGCATGGGATGGCTCGGCAAGATGATTAGGCCGATCATCGTATTAGACAAAGTTCGAATTTCCACCGTCTGTGCAAGGGCCAGGACAGGATCGCCGTTCTCTATAGCCTCCTGCCAGGCCACGACGTATTTTTCAGCAATTTTATTGTCCGCATACACAAGACTGACAAAGCCGCCTCCAGTCAACGCCAGCTCGCAAAGCTTCTCGGACGCCTTACGCAGTGAGTGCCAGTTTTCATCGGGACAATTTCCCTGAGCAATTTCTTGAAACTCGGGGGGGCCAACCGGCGATCCATCGGCGCGGACACGCACGCGCCACCGGCCGATTGCGTTCTTCCGCTCGCTCCATTGCGTTTCGATTTCACGCAGAAGTGGAGGGCGGTAAATACGGATCGTCTTGCCCTCTTTGGATGCACCCTTGAGCCGAGCGATCACATGATGATTCTTGTCTTCGGTAAAGGAGGGCCGGTCAGCGAGCGTCTCGAGAAAGCCAGCATCATCCTCAGCGGCAAGAACACCTTCGATTAGTGATCGTTCCGTCAGTCCTGTAGATCCGGTCACCAGATCAGTGAGACCAAATTGAAGAGTGAACTCTTCTGTAGGCCCAGCTTTGATATCTTTGCCGATGACTTCAACCGTAATGAGAGACTCGAATTTTTCGGTGCCGTCAAATTCTTCGAAATCTGCTTCGGTAAACACTGCGCGCTGGACACCAGGGCCGGTATGGGCGACTTTCTGCTCGACGAATTCGTCTTCACCGCTGCCGTAGACCACTTTGACGATATATTCCGCTGTACCTTTTGTAAGAAGTTCCGGGAACGCGTTCCAGCGGACTTCAATCTTGGAACGTTCTTTGGGCGATTGAGGATCCTTATTGATGATTGCCTGGAGACCATCGTCGGTGGTCTTCAGTCCGGTCCATGCGTACGGTCTTTCTGCCCCCTTTCGCCGCCACGAAACAAGCTCGATCCGCTCAATTTGCTGATCAAGAAACCCTGGATTGAGACTATTGACCCATAGCTGGGGCTGACTAACAAGACTCCGGACGGCATCGGTCCAGCGCAGGGCGGCGGACTGTTTGAAGAATGCGGTGAGTTCTCGGCGTTGGTCGTCTGTGGCATCCCGAAGCATGAGGCCATCAATTTTCGACAGGGAGGTAGCGGAACCTGAAGCCAAAAGGCACTTTTCGACCAGCCGGGCGGCTGTATCGCAGTCACGTATATTCGGCTCGGCTTGAGTGCGAATAGGCCAAAGGCCAATTTGAGACACCGCGGCGCCAACTAAGGCGGGTTCCTTTGCACACGCACAGAAAAAGGCGAACTCGTCCCATGGCGAGATTGTATTGTGCCGACCAATTCGGGACGCCTGTCGAACTGCTTCTTCGGCAAACTTTCGAATTTTATTGAGGCGCTTTTTGGCGATTCGGATTCCTTCACGGAACAATTCTTTCTCGGAGATCTCTCGCGCCGCGCTGTAGATGCCATCCATACCAGCGCCAGCGGCCTCCACATCTACGAGCAACAGGGCCGCCGCGCCTTTAGATTCGCGGTATTCGACAGCCTCGTCCGCCGGCACGAGGTGTTTTTCGATGTTAGCCTCACTCCGCGCCACGATCCCGAAAACCCGCCAGCCAGGAACTTTGAACTGGGGATCGGCACAGAGCTCAGCGATCTGGTCGGGTGGCCGCTGGCCACACCGGCGTGCAGCGCGGATGGTTAGCAGCTGATCCAGACCGACATCGCATGCCTCAGAGAAATCATCTGAGTGGAGATCACTCGAGTGCTGACCGATGGCTAACCCCTGCGCGAATGGGCGGAGTAAGTCATTAAATTCAATGTCCGTAGTCGAATCCACGAGCATGAAACGCGTGCGCTCCGAGGTCAAGTCAATCGTTGTGCCACTTTTTTGATTGACCAACAATGACACGATGGCCTCGGGAACGTAACGCAAATTCACGATAGTCACGGGCAAATCAATCCAACTTGAGAAATAGTGAGTCGGCAGCACGCGCTGGACGGGTTCACCACGACCGAGCTGGTGCCCTCGGTTCTCAAAGCAAAATGCGAGCAATGCATCTCCAAGGAGTGCCTGTTCAATCGAGCCACCGAAACCAACAAACTGTCCATCGGTGGAAGCAAGTGTTTCAGCTACGTTCTCAACAGAAGCGTTTCCACCTCTGCCAATGCGTTTATCCGGATCAGTATAGGTTTCTTGAAATGTTCCTTTCCCGCGTCTTTTGCCAGCTCGGAACATGTAGAAGACCGCAGGAAGAACCGCGTCCAAATCGAAGCCATTTGGGGTGAACGGAAGGACGGGCAGATAGTTCCCGGTCCAAAGCTCTTTTGTAATTTTATTAGTCAGAACATCCTCGACAATGGTCTTGACAGCCTTCACTTGATCGGCCATTAGACGAGCTCCTGGCGCATTGGCGTTAGGACAATTTGTTGCATTCCGTTTTCGGGTTTGATCGCGAATTCGTATAGCGTCCTTTCATCCATTGGATTCCAGCAGCGCATTGAACGTTCATCTTCTTGGACTAGTCGTTGCGTAAAAATCGATAGATGTGAAAACGTGTCGTCAGAGAGAGTATCAGAAAGTTGGAAACCGTCCTTTAGTTCAAGCAACAAGTGGAAGAGTTCGCTACCGAGTAATAGCGTTTCCTCGCTGTCATCAGCGTATGTGTACGTCAAACGGAGGGTATTATGGAGCTGCTCAATGGGCGCGCTAACTCGCGGCAAATCTGCACCTAGCCGGAAGCGGTCGAGGGGTTTAGAAACCCAGAACGCGCTTTCAGTTGGCGTCCGTGGCGTTATTCGCAATGGCTTTCCAGCACATTGGGATCCTAAGCTTAGAATTCCACGTGGACAAGTTGTCGCG